>Ga0207993_1000157_pt1 | contig 27027 bp, 14 predicted proteins | sample ETN01SmetaG_2_FD_185791 | JGI IMG/M metagenome (GOLD analysis project Ga0207993, IMG submission 185791) | Marine microbial and viral communities from oxygen minimum zone, Eastern Pacific Ocean - ETNP2014F12-01SV265 (SPAdes) (version 2) | ecosystem: Environmental > Aquatic > Marine > Oceanic ...
GAATTCTGCGGTGAATAAATTGGCAGATACGACGAATACAGACCTTGAAGTTGTGACATCAACGGTTGCGGAAACGTACTATCCACCAGAACCCGAACCTGAACCGGAACCGGAGCCTGAACCCGAACCAGAACCCGAACCGGAACCAGAGTCTGAACCAGAACCGGAACCAGAACCGGAACCAGAACCGGAAGAATATATGGATTATTTTATTTCAATATCAATGGAAGCCGATATTAACAGTGTATCTAATGTTGAAAATGAAATACTAACAACTGTAAATCAAGCATTGGCAACATCTCTTGAAGTTCCATTAGAAGATGTTGAGACAACTATGACGGTTGTACCACCACCAGAGCCAGAGCCAGAGCCAGAGCCAGAGCCAGAGTCAGAGCCAGAGCCAGAGCCAGAGCCAGAGGCAGAGCCAGAGCCAGAGCCAGAGCCAGAGCCAGAGCCAGAGCCAGAGCCAGAGCCAGAAATACTTGATTACGTAGGTTTAACTATTATAGAAAGACCACCAACTTTTGTAGAGAGTGTACAAAATAATGACAAATACGATATTGTTATAGAGAATCACCTTGTTTGGAATGATAATACCCAAGATCATTATGACCACGTTGCATTTACAGTGCCAGATAATTATATAATAAATAAACTTTACTTCTTAGATTTTGATTGCGAAGTTAGTGGAAGTGCGAATGTTAACATTCGTATTCAAAGCATATCGGATACTAATTACGGATACGATACTAATTTAGAAGATTATGAACTAAATAAAGTATATTCGGTAGAAGATTTGAAGTCAGATGGCCCTGTAGAATATTATTCAGAATTTGAACATGGGAATTATTTAGAATCAGGGTCGTATGCTATGCTTATTTATTTGGAAAATCCAGCAAATGATTCAAATAATATAGTATGTTTGAATAGAAATTCGATTGTAAATATTGTTTCAAGCAACGGTAATAAATACGTATTCAACAACTTATCTAGTTATGATGAAACTATACAATTTGGATTGTATAACGGAACATATATCATAGAAAACATACCAGAAGACCATCCTATGGCAATATTAAATGCTGGAGAGGAAGCAAGTATATCTTATACTGGAGATTCTTTGAAGGGTACTACTGAAGATGTAGATGGCAATACTTATAATTTTTATTATGGAGATATAACTATAAATGTTACAGATTATTTTGACGAGGTTAGTGTATATTGCCTTAATCACGGTTACATGGGTGGTCTAAACTTATTTAAATATACAGATCAATGTCATATATCGACAGAGAATATTTTTTACAAATTCTTTGCTGAAATGAGAGAATTAGAACCTGAACCCGAACCAGAACCGGAACCTGAACCCGAACCAGAACCAGAACCGGAACCTGAACCCGAACCAGAACCAGAACCTGAACCTCCACATATTATACCAGGGGGATTCGTCACTGATCTCCGTCCCACTCTCATAGCTACTAGTATAGGATATATGTCACCTGCATTTTTCCAAAAGTACGGGCTCCGCGATGAACATGAGCAGCATTCACAACTATCAGATGACGGGCTTTGGAGTTCTATTAGTCCGTCTCCGTGGAAAGACCCAAACTTTTTTAATAATAATGAATTATTAGGAGTCTGGCTCGAGAGCACTATCCTCGAGCCAGGCGCCAATCCGGACCTCGGGGAAAGGGATACATTAACCCTAGTGGTCGATAGGACTAATGCCATAGGAACTAACGAGGCTGTATTCACATCTATTACTATTAATGGTTATACCTTTAATAGAGAAGATAATGACTTTTTCGCAAATACATGGGGGAATGGCTCGGTTTTTGGTAAGGTCGTTGTTTGGAAATGGGAAAAGACTTACGCTAATGTGCCATACACCAGCTGGGAAACAACAAACTTGCCGATATTTGGCATTGTTGGGCAACCCGTTACTTTTAGTATACAATAAATATAAAAGTAAATTATATTATTTTTTATAATGAGCAATTTATATAGATTAGTTCCATTGAGAATATTGAGACGTACACCGGGTGTTCTTTTTGACGAGATTGTTCCATCGGACATACCAAAAATTCATGGTATTGATAGAGTAATACATTCGGCAAATAGTATTTCTCCTGGACCTATTCAAGATATTAAACGTCCTTGGTATATGCATAAAGAACAAGATGACAATTTAATGGTATTACAAGGGACTCGTTATATTGATATTTATAATCCAAATACTAAAGAGGATGCATCTTTTATTGTAACACCTGAAAAGGTTTATAAAAATGAAAAATTATATTATGACGGCCCAGCTATGGTTGTATGGCCTGCAGGAATTTTTCATAGAATCATTAGTGGTTCTGAAGGTAGTATTAGTATCAATTTTTCCTCTAGAACAAGTAAATTTAATCTAAAAGATAATTTTAATATTTATGATTTAAATAGAAACACTGGAAAATATAAATTATTAAAACAAGGTGTTGACGACCAACCCGATTTTGATTATAGATATCCAAACGATGAAATAAGGAAATTAGTAAAAGAAGAATTGTGAAGTAAATTTATTGTTATATCTATTTTAAAAGTAAAATTCGAAGTTTATTTTTTATACAAAATATATAAAAGACGTAATTACACCAATAACGTCATTATTTAAGATATGTAAATCTCCCATTCCATAATTTTGAATAGTGTATAAGAAATTTTTTTTAGTAGACCACCCGATACACAGATTAATGGTATCTTCTACATGAAGTTTATTTTTATGGATGTCTAATACTGGACTTATATAATACAAAACACTACAAGAACTGAAACGTTTTTTGGTTTTCGTTAAAATATTTAATAAAATATTTTCATCTAAACCATATTTGTAGCACATTTCAAGAATTTTAATAAAAAAAATTTTGCTATGATAGTTATGTTTTAACACTAAATTTTTTATAAATGTTTTGTCATTAGGGTTACATCCTTGTTTTAGTAAAAAACGCAATAGTCTTAAGGCCAGTCTTTCTTTACGTTCTATTCTATCTCTATATGTAGGCCAAAGGTTTGGTGCAACATCGTTATGACGATCTATGTTATAGGAGATCATATCTATTTTGTCACTTTCTATACCATCCCACTCGCAGTGTTGTGTATAATTATAATTTTCTGTTAGAAAATAGCCATTTACGGTTTGATTAAAGAACTGATAATCACGGTAATTTCCACGTCCTTTAAATTCAAACAATACAGCCAATGCATGCTTTATTAAACCTAAAGGATTAATGGTATCTTTTCGCACCATTTTTTTAACTGCTTCTACATCTAGAGAACATATTCGTCCATATAATTTATATTTGTATGTTATTCTTTTTGTTGTATAATTGCGCCAACAATAAATAACATCCCATAATAACATATTACTATTAGTTTTGTATGTGTGTATCATTATTTCGAGCCACTTAGAATTAAAGATCGGTTAAGGATTCGATTCCAATTCTAATTTGGAACCTTGTTTACAAACAATTTACTGTTTTATGTGTAAACAATATCGGAGCGTACCGTTTTCCTCATAGTAAGTATATCAAATTATTCTTATACTATTTTTCAATGAGGTGTTACACAAAAATATGAAGACAGACGTCAACGGTTAGACGAATAACTCATTATTGAATGTAACACTAATATTGATATAAATAAGTTTAAATAAGAGATGCGTATATAATTTGATATGTTAATGAACGATACTGTTGAGATTATGTATGTATTGAAACGAGACGGTACAAAAGAGACTGTGTCTTTTGACAAAGTCTCAAATAGACTTAGAAAACTAATACAAATGAAGGGCAAATCTCTTGAAATAGATTACATAAAACTTGCTCAAAGGGTATGTGCGGATATATACCCTGGAGTAGAGACGTGTGAATTAGATGAACTTGCTGCACAAATATGTGCTTGTATGATAACTGAACATAGAGATTATGGTGAATTAGCATCACGTCTTGCAATTTCGAATCATCATAAGAAAACATCACCTTCTTTTTCGGAAGTAATTGAACAGTTAAGATGTTCTAAAAATTCACGCGGGGAGTTAGTTACAATAGTATCGGATGAGTTATATAATATTGTTAAAAAGAACAAAGATAAGTTGAATCAAGTTATTGATTATGATAGAGATTATTTGATTGATTATTTCGGTTACAAAACACTCGAGAAGAGTTATTTGTTGAAATCAGATAAAAAAATAGTAGAGAGGCCACAACATTTATTTATGCGTGTAGCCTTGGGTATTCATGGAAGTGATTTAAAGGATGCGATTGAGTGTTATCATTATTTATCGTTAAAGAAATGTATACATGCAACTCCAACACTTTTTAATGCGGGAACGACTCAGGGTCAATTAGCATCATGTTTTTTGATGGGTATTAATGAAGACAGTATTAGTGGTATTTATGATAGTTTGAAGGATTGTGCATTGATATCAAAAATGGCAGGTGGTATAGGTATTCATATTCATGATATTCGAAGTAGAGGATCGTTAATTGCAGGTGGTATGGGTATTTCGAACGGTATTGTACCTATGTTACGTGTATTTAATAATACTGCAAGGTATGTTGATCAGGGTGGAGGTAAAAGGAATGGGTCCTTTGCTATTTACATAGAACCATGGCATGGAGATATATTGGAATTTTTAGAAATGAAAAAAAATCAAGGAGCAGAGGAAGCTCGTGCGAGAGATTTATTTTATGCTTTATGGATTCCTGACCTTTTTATGAAGAGAGTTCGAGAAAATGGAAATTGGACTTTAATGTGTCCACATGAGTGTCCGGGGTTGCCAAATGTATATGGTGAAGATTTCAATAAATTATATACAAAATATGAAAGCGAGGGTAAAGGAAGGTCTACTATTCCTGCACAAGAATTATGGTTTAAAATTTTAGAAAGTCAGATAGAAACAGGGACACCGTATATGTTGTATAAAGATGCATGCAATAAAAAATCAAATCAAAAGAATTTAGGTACAATTCGTTCGTCAAATTTGTGTTGTGAGATTGTAGAATATTCGGGAAATAGAAATTCATCAAACGAGACTGCTGTGTGTAATTTAGCAAGTATTTCACTTCCTAATTTTGTTATAGGTCCAAAAAAATTGAATGGAGCAAAAATTAAATTATCTTCAAAAAAGGGGTGTATATTTTGTAAACTTGCGGAGAGTTGGTGTCAGAAATGGGATATTTCTTATGAAGTTGTTTTCAATGAGAAACATGCGTTATACCCACAAATTTACGTAGAAAAAAATGGGAATAAAGAGCATGTAGGTGGGTATGAGGATTTTGTAGAGAAGTATCCAGCGGATTATGATTATGATGGACTAAGAAAATCGGCGATGATACTTACAAAAAATTTGAATAAAGTGATTGATAGGACAACATATCCAGTTGGTAGTGGTAAGACTTCTAATCTATTACATAGACCAATTGGTTTGGGTGTACAAGGTTTAGCGGATGTATTTTTTAGAATGAAGATAGGTTTTGATAGTGAACGTGCAAGAGAAATTAACTCTAAAATTTTCGAAACAATATACTATGGAGCGTTAAAGGAATCATTATCTATAACAAAAAAGCGTGAAATGATGATAAATGAGTTAATGTCTGATTGTACAAGAACGGATCTTAAAAATAATTTGAAATTGATTCCGGAAGAACTTGAAAGGATAAAAGAAGGTAAAAAATATATAGGTGCATATTCGAGTTTTGAAGGTTCACCAATGAGTCATGGAAAATTTCAGTTTGACTTATGGGATGAGAGACCAAGATACGGTTTAATGGAAGAACATGATTGGAATGGATTAAGAGAAGAGATAATGAAACACGGAATAAGAAATAGTTTACTTGTAGCTCCTATGCCAACTGCATCTACCGCACAAATTCTAGGAAATACGGAATGTTTTGAAGCGATTACATCCAATATATATGTGAGGAGAACTCTTGCTGGTGAATTTATAATCTTAAATAAATATTTGCAGGAAGATTTATATACATTAGGTTTATGGGATGAAGAGATGAAGAACGAGATTCTTAAATATGAGGGAAGTGTTCAGGAGATTGATAAGATACCTAAATATATCAAAAATATTTATAAGACAGTATGGAATATTAGTCAAAAGACTATAATTGACATGGCAGCGGATAGGGGTAAATTTATATGTCAAAGTCAGAGCATGAATTTATTTCAGACGGATCCTAAGTTTGATACCCTAACAAGCATGTATTTTTATGCTTGGAAATCTGGTCTTAAAACGGGACTCTATTATTTAAGAATCAGACCAAGAGGGAAGGCACAAACATTTACAATAACTCCAGTTAAAACCACTACAAATGATAGTAATGACAGTAAGTATGAAATATGTGAATCTTGCAGTGGATAAGTTAATAACAACTAAACTCTAATAGTAAATAAAATGATTTCCAGATTAGTATATATCTTATTTTTAACATCGCAGTTTATAACAAGGACAATTCAGTCAGAATATTCTTATAATTATACACAATTGCCAAATATAAACGAGTCAGAACCCAGTACACAACCAACGATTCATGAAACATTATTGAATCCGTCTTTAGAAATAACAGCTACAGAATCATCAAATAAAAAAAAGGAATATGTCAAAACAGAGTCCTTTAATGATATGGCGTTAATGATTTTAATTTTATTAACAGGATTTACTATAATACTGTGTTTTTATGATTCTTATAAGAAATATGTAAATGAAAATAACATTATACATGAACATTCAATGGAAGTGTTAATTGAATAAATTATTGAGTATGATCTTTTTTACAAGCCATAACGTGTTCTTCTCCCATTGCTTTAACAACTGTTAAAATAAGTTGTTCCCCTTCATCAAAACCATTTCTAATTGATTTACATAATTCTTCAGGAAAGGTAGGCATTTTTAAGTCTTCTCTGGTTTCTCCAGAATCTTCCATGAGTGTTAAATAATCTTCATCTGTGATATCTAATAAAGAATATTCGCTTTTCATTACATTTGGCACGGTTGTCCCATGTGTAGAAGGTACAATATCTTCAAGTTTTTTACCTGTAAAAATATCAGTTGCTACAAAATTACATTTTGCGTGACCATGTTTTCCAGTTTTTGATGTAGATATTGATACGACTTTACATGGTCTACCTTTTATACATATATATCCACCTTTTTTAATCTGTCCTGCTTCCATAGGAATTGTTTCAGAAGCACCTGCATCAGCTGATTCAAAAATTTCAGTATCAGCCATAATAATCTATAATTAATATGAAGTTTTTATATGTTTAAAATTGCGAAAAATAATGATTGAAATTATTCTATTATATGTTTAATGCATCCTAGATTATTAGAATATACTAAATTATTATCACAAATTCCTAAACCGGTGGGTTCTTTAAAATTTTCAAAAAAAGGGAAATTAGTAATTTGCTTAATAGAGTTTAGGATACAAAAGGAAATTGAATGGGTAATGAATGCAGTATTGCGTGTTTATTCTCCAGAAGAAATAGGTATAGCTATGATTTATGGAACAACAAATGCTGAATATGTAGAGGAAACTTTTAAAAATTGGGAAAATATGTTATTAATAAAGACAGAACATAAGAATTTAAATAGAGGTACATATTCTGCATTTCTAAAACAACCTCAAATTTATGATAATTTTTCTAATTTTTCACATATTTTAATATATCAAACAGATGCATTACTATATAGAAAGATACCCGATAGTTATTTTAAATATGATTATATAGGTTCACCTTGGAAGTTAGACAATCAATGTGCAAAATATCCAGCTGGGAATGGTGGTTTTTCTTTAAGAAATATTAAAAAGGTTCAAGATGCATGTAGTATGTTTAAAAATGTAAAATTTCCAAAAATTCATAGAGGGAATGAGGATATTTTCTTTTGTTCACAATCTAATTTTGAGTATCCTAAATTCAATTCAAAATTTCATAAAGCATTTGCAATAGAGCGGGTTTTTTATCCAACACCAGTTGGTTCGCATCAAATATGGCTTACTCAGATGACTGTTCAAAATTGGAAGGATTTTGTGAAAGAGAATATAGTTGAAGGTTTATACAAAGGAAATATTAAAGAGCATATTGTGAATGAAGAAGATGAAGATGAAGATGATAAAATTAAGAGAATAATGGATAAATCATTTGAAGTAGAGAAGGAGATTATATTAAAAACGAAAACTGAATTAAAGGAGTTATTAAAGGTAGAACAAAACGTAGGACCCTTTTTGGTTGAATTTGTTGATTTAAGGCAAAATAAGTGGGAAATAGTGAGTTCTGTGAAATATGATATATTATTTTGTAAGAATGAAGATCCTAAATCAGCAGTTGTTGTTCATAATATTGGAAGACAACATTGTGCGGTTGTTCATAAAAAGGGTCCGGGTTGTTTTCATTTCATTAGAGATGAATATATATATTTGGGTTTTAAAGGATTTCCAGAAGGAGGAAGGTCATATGCGGATATACAAGCTCCGGTTGGGAATTCATTTTCTCATGCGAAAGGCTTACCTCCAAATGGGATCATATATTTAAAGGCTAAATTTGGAGAGGAAGCTCCAGGAGCAAAACGCAACGATTATAGTTTATCAGAATATTCAGATAAGAATATAACAGTTCCTGAATTAGTTTTTGTATTATTTACGGGCGTAGGTTATTACAACCAGCTTTTTTCTTTAGAAACAGCGGTATATCTTGCCAATATATCAAAAAGAGCATTACGTTTATTTATACAACATCCTCTCGTACATTGTGGTCAACCTAACAAATGTTATGGTATATTGATTGATTATATTTCAAAAAAATTTGAACGTCATTTGCAATATGGTTTTTCTGTTCACCCATATAAACCAATTCCAAATTGTAAAAGAATAGATTTGAAGACAAAATTAAGCAATATTGTGTTTATAGATAATGAATTTGTAGATCAAAAATATGCAAAAAGTAGAAATGCATTTGTACATTCACGTTCGGATGTGGACCCATCTATTTTAGATGATTTGTATAATTTAGAAATAAAGCAAATAAAGATTGATAAAAGCAACGCATCACGTTGTTTTACAAATTTTTATACAACAAAAGAAAGATATTTACTTATGAGTCAAATCGCAAATGATTTATCTGAACAGATCGAACCGATTGAGAAAATATATAAAGAAATTGTGAAAAGTCTTGGTCCAAGAAAGAATATATTAGCAATACATTTAAGATTCGGCGATGTTCACAAATCTTTGAGTGCAATTAGTGGAAGTAATAATTCAATTGAAAAGAACATTGGAGAACTAGTAAGAAAATACAGCAAAGTGTTGATTATGACGGATAGAAGAGATAATCCTTTTTTTAAGAAATATAAGAACAAGTTTATTTTTACGGAAGATTTGATAAAGGGGAACCATAGAAATATTTTAACAAAGTATTTTAAGACAACAAGTGTAGCTGAATTTATTATCCAAAAAAAAATATGTGAATACGCAGAGGAATTTATTGGTTCGCAAGGTTCAACAGTATCCGTTCATATCCAATATAGAAATTATATAAATGGTAAAGATTATGAGAAATACACTCATATGTCATGTGGTCATTATAATAGTAAAATTCTTTCTTTAGAGAATAAATCTAAAGGAGAATATACGTGGGTTAAAAAGAATTATCTCAGAGGTCATCCGATGGCATGGAGTATGTTTTTTGAGGATAACATACATAGGTTTTTATTTTATAATGTAGACACATGGTTAGATACATCAGATATTTCGATAACAAATAATAGAGTAAAATTTAACCATTCACAATTTAATGGTGGGATATTATTTATTAAAACAGATTTACTCTTTGGATATTTAGATGAATTAATGAAAATAAAAAAACGTTTTGTTTTGATTACAGCGAGTAATGACGATCATTGTGCACAATATATGGAATGTCCTAACAATGACAAAACTATATTAACAAGAATAAATAATTTTTTGAATAAGGAAGAGTTAATATCTTGGTATTGTAAAAATGCATGTATTGTTCATAAGAAAGTGATACCATTACCACTAGGTCCTAAAATGCAATGGTATACAACACAATTTCATGGAGAAGATATAAATACACACAACCGTTTATTTAACAGATATTTTACTAATCCAAAAGAAAGATTTTATGAAGGCATATCAAAAAAGAATGAATTGTATTTTAATTTTAATAATACTACTTCAAAACCATTTTTTAAAATTCATAAGGATATTAGACCAAAAAGTATGACAGAATTGTCTAACAATGGCTTTAAAAGAGATGAATCACTGGATTTTGAACAATATATTGAAAAATTAAGTGAATATAAATTTAGTGCGAGTCCTCCTGGAAGAGGTATTGATACACATAGAGCATGGGAATCGTTGCTCGTAGGTACTATACCTATAATAATATCATCACCTATAGATGCGGTATTTGATGATTTACCTGTAATACTTGTAAAAGATTACAAAGAAATAACGATACCTTATTTGAATAATAAGTATAAAGAATTGATTTCTAGGAAAGATTATAATTTTGACAAGTTATACAAAAATTATTGGGTTGATAAAATAAGAGCATCATATAATGAATGAAACTGAGATAGAGACATTATTCAATACATATGATACAGAGAAGAAGAAAAATATATTAAGGTGCAAAAAGATTGTACAATTTGAAGAGAATGAATTTATAAAAACTGTACAGAAAGCGTTTGTAGAAATATTAAGTATTTTGGCAAGATTATATTGTTTTAGAATGATTATTGAGAGAATTGAATTATTGAGAGGTTATTATAATGAGACTGATCTTGCTGAAGAAGTAAGTGATTTATTATTGAGATGGAGTGAAATTAATGGAAGAGTAAAAAATTTAAATAAGATGTTACCGAATATGTATGAAACTATATATATCTCTAATAAAAGGGGGTGGATAGATGCTTCTACAGTTGTAGTAGATAATCCACAAAGCAATGTTTATTTGAAAGTATCGAATGTTGTTTATGATGCAACATTAAACACAACAAATGTGGTGTTTACAGATACGAATAGACATATTACATTGATAAGAGATACAGCGTATGATTATATCGATTATGATGATATGACTCGAATAATTTTTCCTTTAAATATGGTTTATATGATTGATGACGAAATATACATAAGATATCAAGCCTCATTCTTTTACAGAGAGTTAGAAAGAGCTCATGTTGGGAAAAAATATAACAATATTGAGAAATTAATAGGAGATGAATGGGTAGAATTATTTGATAGAGAAGTTTCTTCTGTTAATATTAGGGAAGCATATTATGAAACAGAGAAGATAAAAGGAGAACTAGAAGAGATATGTCATTTTTTTGATGTAAATTAGACACGATAATAAAATAGTAATTGATATCCACTTGAAAAACTAAATGTTTCAATGAGTTCTGGACCAGTTTTCCATTTTTTCTTGGTATTTATATAGTTTTTCCAGTCATGTTGGTAAAATTTATTAATAGCTCCTCCATCGAATAAGTAAGAATTACCATTGCATGTTACATATGATGAAAAATGTTTTTGATCTTTATCTCTTAAAACAGCACTATCCAAAACCCATTTTGAATCTTTATATTCAAACTCGGTAGGTATGTCAAATGAGTTTCTTTTTCGTTTATAATAAGCTGTATCATAATATTCTGCCACAATTATGTGTGGTAATTTTTGATAATTACTTACATGCCATTCAATATGATCATTAAAATCTTTAGGGTTTTTACCACTAATAGCCAACATAGAAAATGGTTCAAAACCAATTAATTTCAAAAGACTTTTATAATAAACATAAGGATTTCCCGCTTGATCTACTTCATAAAAGACTGACCAAATACTTTTTGTTTTCTTGTTTGCTACGTCAAGATATGTAGAATAATCTTCTTGTTCATTTGGTGGTAGTAATTTATAATGTTTTGATATTTTATCTATAAATTCATTCGTATCTACTCTATTGGCATATTTTAACTTATTATTTGTTCCTAATAGAAATGAATCAATAAATTTATTCATATTAAAAAAAGGTTTTTTTAGATTTTTGTTCAATTCTGTTCCATCGGGTAATTTACCTGTTATCATTGTTTCTCTTAAAATTCTAAAAAATTTTCTACCTTTATCACTTATGAAGAAAATCATAACAAATGAATTAAACCAACAATTTGAATTTCTTTGAGTTGGTGGAATAATTTCTGAGCATGGTGCTTTAAATTTTGTGTGTAGATTTGTTAACATAGCTTTTTGTGAGATTGGTGAATCCCACGAATGGCAATCCCATCTATTTTTTTCATTATTTTTAACTGCGATGTCGTCAGGATCTGACTCGTAACAATTAAATACATCTGGGTCTGGTTCTGTTGATGATAATGATTTGATATTATATTTCTCATATATACTTGGTAAATATGATTTGAAATTTGATTTTTTTGGTTTATTTGATTTTTTATTTTTCTTTTCTAAATTTTTAGAGCGACCTTCATTCTTCGGATATTCGGGGATTTCACCAAAGGGGGTTCTGATAAATGAGTATATAACATCATTATTTTTTATATCTAATTCTTCAGCATTTTTTTTATATTGAGATTTTTTAAGAGGAGAGTACGAATAAAACCGAGTGCCCATGTCATGAAAAAAACCGAGTGAGTCAAGAGTTGTATTCTTTTTTTTTGCATATATTTTTAACATGTTTTCTACTTTGGTATAAGTCATAATTTTAAATTGTAGTCCTTCTTTGACATCGGGGTCATCTATAGATGTAATCGTAACCAATATTGATGTTTTCACGGGGAGTGTTGTTTTCTTAATAGTTTTTGTTGAAGGAGATATTTTTGTACTTTTTTTAGTTTTATAACAACAATTACGCTTTTTATTTTGATTATAATATTCAGAAAGACCTTCTTTGCAAGGTGGATTTGGGTTTCTATTACTACAATCTGAATAATCTTTTTTAATTTTGTAACAACAACCTTTTAATCGAGACTCTGGTCTTAGTTCAAATCCTTCTTCACATGGCGGAGATGGATTTCTGTTATTACATTTTTTAACAGTTTTTACTTTAGATTTATAACAACATTTGGTTTTTTTACCAGATTTCAATAATTTTTCCTTTTTTATAAATCCTTTATTGCATGGTGGTTTTGGATTTCTATTATTACAATTCGTCATTACATTATATAATATTATTACGCAGAGTAAGACAAATTATAAATCCTGTTATAAATTAAATGAATGAAACATTTGGTCGATATAAGATAAGTACAATAATTACAGGTAATATAACAATTTCATATTACAGTGAAACTCAAAGATTATTTTTGTTTAGAAATTTTATACCACTCATGAAAAAAGCAGAGTATGTTTATTTACATTGTAATAATTTAGATAGAATAAAGGAAGTAAAAGATGAATTACTATCAAATCAATACAATTTACGTATGTATTTTGTAAGAGCTTCAAAATTTTTGGAAACAAGAATATATGAACTAAGAAGAGAGAGACGACTAAATAGGAGGTGTTACGATACTTTATTTGGGAATTTTATAGATATGATGCCACCTTCTCTTATACTAGTTTTAGGAAGAGAGTATGGGATTTATGGAGTTGCTAAAGAAGATGTTATTGATACTTTAAAACAAAAAAAAGTAGAATTAGATTTGAATCTAATAGTCAATCTAATAAAACATATAAAATATCCAAAAAAATATATTAAATTATTGGGAGCAAATGTAAAAAGAAATGCGAGTAATGATTCTATAAGGCAAGGATTAATACATAGATTAAAAGAGATAGATTATATGAGTAAAAATACAAGCATAATAGCATGTTCAAAAAACATTCGTAGCTTACCGGATGAAATTAAGTTATTAATAAAAGAATTTATTGTTTAAAATGGCCACCATGAAGAGTTCATTTTTTTATGAAGATCTAAATGAATATCCTCAATATTTTCTGAAGATTTAGAATAATTACTTGAATATGCGTTTCCTCGTGAGCATCCATATTTTTTTGAGAGTATGGGATCTGTTTCTATACGTGCGAGAGATTGTATATGATTAACTTCTAATGGGAATGGTAAATATCTAAAATTTGATATCATACCATTTATTCTTGATTGAGTTCCAAAAAAGCGAAATTGTTTTGTTTGCGATTCAGAAGGTCTTTTTCCTTCAAATATTTTTGTATTTTCTAATTTACCATTTAAATATACATCACATCTTTTGGATGTTAATGTTATTGCTAAATGGAATGGTTCTCCTATAGGAATATTTTTAAGAGAGATTGATTCAACTGCATGATTTTGTTTATTATCTTCATTTGAGCAGTCATTTATTGGTTCATTTATGTTTACTCTTGTACATTTCGATATAGAGTTAATTTTTTTATTTTTTATAGCCCATAATTTTGAGTTTGAATCATATGGAGAATCAATTGATTCAATTGGGTCATCCACGATTGTATTTTTAACTAACAACCAATCATCAGAGTCGTTTTCTTTAGAATAAATTTTTTGACTAGAATTTTCCTTTTGTGTTAATCCCCATAGTTTGTTTTCGTCTGAGGAAATAGATTTAAAATTATAGTTATAGTCACCATCAATTTCGTATGAATTGTCGTTACATGGTTTTTTACATTTAAATAATGTACCGGTATCATTTATTTTATAAAGGGAGTCTTTGGTACTTATAGGGAGTGATAAATTATTTGTTGTTTCATATTTTATATCACTTGACGTATTATTTTTAATATTGTAATCAGAATAGAATGTTCTATCTTCATCATCGCGAAATGTAAAACGAATAGTGTTATAATTTTCGTTATCAATTAGAACTGCAGAGAATTCACTACAATTGTATTCATTTTCTACAATAGGAAGAAGTGATGTTTTGTCTAAATCAATGAATATAATTTTGTAAACAGAAGTATAAGTGTTTTTAGTGATCATTATGAAAATATCATCTGATTTTTTTAAGAACGAAGGATAAGATACGACATCAATATCTTTTATTTGATTAGAAATATTAGGTAATCTTACATGAGACCAGCAATCAGAACCATCGTTTTTACGAGTATATAACTTATTTGTTTGATTGGCTTTATTTGCGATCATCCATATTCTATTTTTACCAGTTGCAACGTTGTGAGCATTGTATGTATTAATTGATGTTTCACATTCCTTTTGAGTCTTAACATTTATTAGAATATCATTCTTTTCACCATCAAATTGAACATTTATTATGTCATTTTTCTTAACATCGCAACATTCTCCCATCCCATGATGAAATAACTCTTTTTTGCTATTTGAATGAGTGGGGTCCCATTCTATTACTTTTATAAGCATTGCATAAGTCATTTGGTTATCATCTGAACTTGGAGCATATATCTCATCCGTATTTGTTTTAAATGTTCCCATTGTTGACATTGGACTATTTTGCCATAAATTGAAAGCGAGTTCGTTGTTGAGAATATCGGATACATTCCTAGAATCTGTTCTATAATAATTGTATAATCTAGTTAAAATTATAATAACTAAGATTCCAACAAACACAATAACACCAATTTTCCATAATCCATAATTTTTCATATTTTCAACTATAGATTTTGGATTTTTTATCAATTCTTTTGCAGATTCGGTAGTTTGTTTGATTTGTTCAGATGCTTGTGAGACGGTAGATTGTACATTATTGGTTACTGTTTCAGTGGTATTCTTTATTGTATCTGTAACTTCGTTAATATTAGGTAATTCATTTATAGCATTCATTATTAAGATCAAAAAAAAAAAATTTTTATTTGTTTATGTGTTTTTTGGTTTTTTATGGGTTTTGTGTTTTTATGTTTTTTTGTGTTTTTTGGGGTGTAATGTACTTAGACAGGAATGATTTTAATCGCCGTTAGAAGGGAGGGGTTGACGTTGTTACGACCGACTTGAAGGCTTACGTTTTGACCTTCTCTTAAATAGGAACTATACGGTACACGCTTAGGCTTTTTGACGTTTTTGTGGTGAAAGAAGATATGGTAATTAATATCTCCAAAATCATTGTACTTGATAACACCGGTTCCCATTGTGTTATTGAATGATTCAATCTTACCAAAATAACGTTCCATTCCTCCACAGTTATCATATCGGTTTGATTCGTTACACTTAATCTGAACTGGCAGTTGAGAATAAGGTTTATTTACATTAGCGACCCTATTACATTCTATGATATCGGATGCCATAAGGTTGTCAGGGAATTTAGGATTAGAGATAAGTCGAAAGTTGACAGCCCCACGGGGATAAGTAGTTAAGAATCTGAATTCAGTACGCATACAAAAGATTGTAAGACGAGGTCCATATTTATCCTTAGGGAGGTAGTCAAATAATTCATCAGATAGGTCTAACCTTATAAATCCAAACCCTTTGTTTAGGAACCATTCAGATATCCATCCTTTAAAACGCATTGACTTAGTGTTTTTTAGGTTTTTGATGTAGTTGAAAAACTCAACCCGTGCACATTCTTCCAATGAACTCTTAAGCCACAATACACGTCTTCTTGCTACAAATCCACGTACAATGGATTGTATTTTACGAACGCATATACCTAGTTTAAAAACTACTTCAGAAGCTGATTTAGTGTCATCACTGTCTTGAGAACGTGTCTGTTCGAAAGCAGCTTGAATAGCATTATCCTTACGAGATAAGGACTTGAACTTGTAAGTTTTGAGTGATACCCATGCTGCAGGAGTTAAATATGTAGACATCTTATATCTTATTAGTGTTATGATGAGTAACTATCGAGGGAAAGCTTGTGTTTGTATATGTTTCGTAGATTAATAACTTAAGGACTGTGTGTCATCATTTTTTAAATGGCGGACCGTGTGCGATCATTTTTGAGTAAGATATATAGTAAATTATATTTTAATATGGATGTTTGGGGATTATTTGGGTTGTCAAAGGAGGAAGCAACTCTTCAAGATGCCAAGAAGGCATATTTTAATCTAGCACTACTTGTTCATCCTGATAGGAATCCTGGTGTTAAAGATGAAGAGATGCATGTAGTCATAGATGGCTACAAGACTATTTGTAATGAAATAAATAAGCGAGATATAGAGACTAACATAAAAGCATGTGACGATTTGAAGAAATACAGAGAGGATGAAGTTAAAAAATATGATTTAGATACTAGAGAATTACCTTCCTTTATGGATATATATGAAGAGACGCATGATGATATCAAGAAATTTAACCAATATTGGGAAGAAATGGAATCTGGAAAATTAAACGAGGATGATACTGAGAATATTATAAGGATGGCTAGTAGTTTTGGTTATAATACTATAAAATCTGAATATAATTCGACTGATGGTGTTGTTGGAAATGTTACTTATAGTACTAAGATTAATTGTGAAGAGGATATAATTGATGAAGAATATGTTAAAGACGAAACGGTTAAAAACTGCATAGTAAGTTATAATACGAATAGTTCATTTGGAACATCTATTTTACAAAATAATAATAATTTTAACGACGGTAAACATGGTTACGATTATAAAGACGCACATGTTATTCCAGGTTTACTACACGATAGATTAAGTGAGGAGGTTATAAAGATGTATGATGAACATTTATTGGGAAATGTTAACAAATTATATGATGATAGATGCAATGAATATAATAAATAATTATTTGAAGTTGTAGATGTGTATAATCTTTTTGAAAAAAAAAAGAAGTTTACTATATACATTCTATGTGTTTGTTCATAAAAGTAGCACTTAATACATAAAAAATATGTAATAGTGAATTGTATTGTTTTTAAAATTTTATATCAATATTTTTATATAAAATGTATATGAATATGAGTAATACAGTGTAACATGCGTCCACAAGAAGTTGCAAAATATAGTTTGGAAAAGGACAGTAAAAAAAGCTTCGATGGTAGTATTTATGTTTTTTTTTATGGACTTGTCGCAATAAGAATTCCTGATTTGAATGTGCCTGGTGTCGATAACACTTCACCTTATTATTTGTTTACAATAGAAAGTTTGAATATAATATTACAAATATACGATTACATTAGATGTTACGGTTTAAGCCAAATGGAGGTTTTATACGGTGTAGATAAAAACATAGAAATAGGTAATACTCATAAATTAGTAACATTAAAAAGGAATGTTTCTGAACAATTGTATAATACTGAAACGAGTATTAATTTCATATGCAGTTTTTTAGAATCTTATAGTCATGATATAATTTTTAATTCAAAAGACATATATTTTATAGGAGAATTGGGATCAAAATATGATTTTTTAAGTACAAATACATTTAATATATATGGTTCTACAAGTTATAATTATGATTCTATAAATACACATGTAAAAACAGGAAATCTTCTACTACAATCAATAAACGATGCCGATAACATAGGAACGGTTGTATATTTTGGCCCTATTAATCAAAATGTAACAGCAAGTTCGATTACATTTAATGGTTATGTTTCATTAACGAATTTATCATTTCCTGCTTCTGATTTGATTATTCAAGATGGGTATACAAAAGCGAATGCATCGTTTATAAGAATCAATACAGATGAAAAGAACGATGGAAGAAAAAATGGTGTGTATTTTGATTATAATGGTGATAATGCATTATATAGTGTTGATAGTTCCGGATACACACCAGGGGGTGCAAACCCAACTGAATTATCAACTCTTTTAGGTAGAAAGGTACGATTCAGAATTGGTGAATTGAATGGATTTGGGATTGAAAATAATGATAATGTATTATTTTTTGGAGATGGTAGTGGAAACTTTAAGTCTATAGGAGCATATATATTTGAAAAAGATTTAAATGTTGGTAGTATAGGATTTTCTTTTGGAACTGTTCATAATGTAGAGATAGGATTAAATTCAGATGTTACTTTAAAAACATATGGAATTATTGATTCAGATGAATTAATAATAAATGCCTCGGTGTTTGATTTCTCATTTGGAGAATTGTATGTGACAAATCCAACCAATTCAGTAACTGGCCTTGCTATACCAGAAGAAGATTTAGATGAATATAATCTTTATAGAGGGAAGGTAAGTGTTTATAACTTATTAACTCAAATAATAGATTTAGAGCATACACTATTAAAAACGGATTTTACTACAAATAATATACAAGGTAGTTTAAGTGTTACTTCTAACTTTTTAAATATCTCTGGGGATGAACTATTCAATGTAAATAAAATAGAAAATAATGTACTAAATGCATTTAATGTAGAATCAAAAACAATAAAAATAGGAACAGACTCTAATAACCCTATTGTTATAAATAACAATAATGAAATTAATGGATGTATACAAGCTCAATTTGGTACAATGAATATAGATAAAAACGTGTTTTGTTCAAATATAAAAGGTACTTCTGTTAGACTTTTAGATGGTGGAACAAAGATAGATGATAATTGTAATATAAAAGCAATTATTGCGAATGAGATAGTAGTGTTCGCATTTGATGTAATTGGATCAAATTTTAGTATTATTAGTAATATTATAAATGGGAGTTTAAATTTTGAATATATAAGATGTTATGGTATTATTTCTGGTGCGAATACAAAAATTGATGACAATATAGTAGCAGACCAAATTACGGTAGAAAGAATATATTCAGAATTTTTTGATATTAAATTTAATATTGTTTCAAGAAGCAATACAATTGTGCAATTTACAAGTAATGGTTCTGGAATGAGGTGTAAAGGACTTGATGTTGGATTAACAGGCGTATTATTAGAATTTACAGATTTCGATGGAACTGAAGCTTTTAATATACCATTAAATTGGTTTCGTGAATTTTTTAACATAGGTGATATAACAAGAGTTGCTATATGGGGAAGACCAGACGATATGTTAAATCTTAATTCTGAAAATGATGTACTATTTTTTACTTCAGGTGTATATACTAGTGTGAAAATTCTTGGAGCATCTTGTATATTTAACGATGGTACTTTTGGAGGTAAATCATATGACATAACTCCTTTTGTTGAATTGGTAAATGAATATAAAGAATTTATTATAAAACCTAGAGATAGAAGTATATATGTGAATGATGACATAAACATTTCAGGTGATATGAATTGTTTTGGTTTGAATGTTTCAGGTAAATTAAATACGAAAGAGACTCCACTTAATTCGATTGAGATTGGTGACAATGTTCAACTCAATAGTAGTGGATTAATTTTAAATAATGAGATAAATGTATCAGCATCAGAAATTTTATCTAATTCAGAATTGATTAATATATCTTCTAATGAGATAAATTTAGATGGTTATGTATGGGACTCTTCTGGGTTAATTGTGAATAAAGTAGAATTGAGTCAAATTGAATTTGGAACATTTGAATATGTAGGAGATGTCACTATGGATAATGTTATATGTGCTGAAGCAGAAGATTCAATAGGTGGACTTAAAACATTTACGAATATTGAATGTAACAATTCATCTGCAGAAAGTTGTATAATAGGTACAATTACGATATTTAATGATAAAATACAGTTATCAAATATAGATATTCAAAATGACGGTATTTATTACAATGATTTGAATATAATAGTGACTCCAACTAAAATCAATAATATTGAGATTAATAATTCTATCAATTTATCTAGTATTCATTCGAATGATTTAACGACTGACAATTTATTATATGAAACGACAAGTATGACGAGTAGTTCTTCACCAGATACAAATAATATAAGTCATGTGATAACGTTTGACGATGAACCATCGTATTTGAACGGTCCGGAATATAAGATTATATTGAAATGTACATTTCAAATAGAAAATGTTGGATTTGTAAATAGTCTTGTAGGTGGGTTACCTTCAAGTACAATGATTGAGCATATGTTTTTTGCAGTATATACTGTTAATTTAGGAACATTGCAATCAAGAGAAACATACTTGGATGGGACAGGTTTAAACCCTTCACAACCCGACACATTAGATTTTTATTATGAATCATTTCATGATACTTCTGAATCTTCTGATTTACCTGATGGACTAGTACTTCTCGATCTTGGGCAGAATGACGTGGGTATAACATTAGAAGATGTTATTTATAAAAGAGATGCTTCATCGGTAACATTTGAAGTGAATGGTAATTGTAATGTTGATATAAAATACTGCAAAACATCATATGATTTTTTCTCACGAGATTCAATTGTAGATACATTACCTTCTATTGATTTGGTTGAAGAAGCATTAATATTTTTACATCATTTGAACGACGGAGTATATATTGATATGTCACATAGAACAAATATAACAATTTTAAATTTATCGTTGCGTTTTACAGGTAATAATCAGCAAGGATTTATTGTAATTGATACGAATGTAATGAATATAACCAATATAGAAATAGATGATGATACAACAATTTATACAATATCATCTGTTAGTGAGAGTGGTGTAACATTTGATGAGAAGACGAAATTATTACATTTATCATATTCCGAATCTATGATAGTTGATGTTGTATCGAGTAGTGTTATATATAAAGGGAATCAATTAAATAGTACTGTAAACACTGTAATTATAGATAGACAACCCGAACCAGAACCTGAACCAGAACCAGAACCCGAACCTGAGCCTGAACCTGAACCTGAACCAGAATCCGAACCAGAACCCGAACCAGAACCTGAACCTGAGCCAGAACCACCGATTGATGCGTTATTCTTTTTAGATGGTAACAAAGTTGTATTTGTTGGATTTAGAGATGTAACTTCAGTAACATTAAAATTAATTGGAACTCCACAAGAAATTCATTTACATGGTGGAGATACATGGAATTATTCAATGTATTCAGAATATGGTACTCTTCTATCTAAAGAAGATGAAAGTGCTGTTATAGAAGGTGACATATGTAACTTAATTTTATGGTGTGATTCTATAGAATATTTTACAACAAGTGGGGCTGTTATTTGTTCATTCGAAGAGTCTTATTCGGGTGATTTATATGATATTGTAAACTGTTCTGCCATAATAGAAGGTGGTGGATTATCAGAAGATATTACAGATAAATTACCAACACCACCAGAACCAGAGCCAGAACCGGAACCCGAACCTCAACCTGAACCAGAACCGGAACCCGAACCTCAACCTGAACCAGAACCGGAACCCGAACCTCAACCCGAACCCGAACCAGAATCCGAACCAGAACCTGAACCCGAACCAGAACCTGAACCAGAACCTGAACCCGAGCCACAACCCGAACCCGAACCAGAGCCCGAGCCACAACCCGAACCCGAACCGGAACCAGAGCCCGAACCGGAACCTGAACCCGAACCGGAACCGGAACCGGAACCAGAGCCAGAACCAGAACCCGAGCCAGAACCCGAACCGCAACCTGAACCTGAACCCGAACCGGAGCCAGAACCCGAACCGGAACCCGAACCGGAACCTGAACCGGAGCCAGAACCCGAACCTGAACCCGAGCCAGAACCCGAATCTGAACCCGAACCGGAACCCGAACCGGAATCTGAACCGGAACCTGAGCCCGAGCCAGAACATTCATTTGATTTGAATTTGATTTACAGTCCAGTAACTACATCAGTCTCTTTGAAAAACAATATAGAAATTGCAAAAGATATAATAGAAGATCTTATTATTGGATACGATGTAACAAGATCTGAATATGTTGAAACACTGGCAAATACTCCTATAATAATTAAAGAAGAATCTCTTTCAAGCAACACCTTGGGTACAGCTAATCCAGGAACAAATACAATAACAATAAATTCAGACAATAACTTATTTTTCGGAGGAGATCGTAACAATCCATATTATTATTGGTTAAATAACAGTAGTAACCAGGTTCACATAGATGTTCTTGTTCTTATTCATGAGATTATTCATATGTTAGGAGTTGGAATAGATGATTTTGGTTGGACTAATAATATTACAAACAATTTCTATACTGGTACAAATGGGTTACGCGAATATATAAATATCTTAGAGCTATATAACTTTCCTACAAGTAACATAACGGGTATACCTATTGAAGTGCATTTTGGACCAGGAACAGCAGATGCTCATTTCGAAGAGGGTTTACAAGATGGTTATGTTGTAGAATATATTTATGATAACAACCATGCTCATCCTGTTATACCAACCGAAATAATGACGGGATTGATAAATCCAAATACAATTAATCACATTACTTCTATGACGTTGGGTGTTTTAGAAGATATAGGATATATTATAAATTATGAATCAGAAAATTACGACAATAGTACAATAAATATTCATTATGATCCTGATTATGACATAAATGACACAAATAATAACAATTAATTGTTTACATGTGAAAGATTTAAATAGAATGTATAAATATAAAATTATGAATACTTAAATATTGACTTGAATAATAAAGCTCAATGGTTAGGAAAAGTAAACTTCCCGAAATATCTTTGCATCAAGATAATAAAAAAGTATTACAAGACAGTCTAAGATTAGCACAAGATGGAACAATCAATATATATCCAACGCAGTTAGGAGGTAAATATAGTGTGACAACTTTACAAAGTGTATTGGAATCTGAGGAATATATAAAATATGATGACAATACTAAGAAATTAACATTTGGAGAACTTCCAGCACCTCCATATACACCTTTATTTCCAGGAGACCCTGCACCACCAGCAGAATATGTAGATAATGTAACATTATATGCAAATAATAAAATACAATTTGGAGAATCTTCTGGAAACAATACTTTATGGGATTCATCTGGACAAATATTATTAGAGTCGAATTCAATTGATATGAATTGTACTGGTAATGTGAATTTTTTGGCTGAAAATATAAATATTAATGCTGATGTGTTCGCAATAAGTTCATTACAAAATTTGAATATAGGTAATGATTCGTCTGGTAATAATATAGCAGAAAATATAAGAATAAATACAAGTAATTCATTGCAGTTTGATGCGAGTGGATCAATTGTTGTAAATGGTGATACTATTCAATTGAATGGAGAATTACTTGCATTTTATGGAACTTTAGATTTTCAAGCGGATATGGTTTTTACGGATCAGTTAGATTTGAGAGGTGGTAGTTTAATAAAACTGATGACAGATTCTAGTGGAAATCAGCTAAATGACGCAAGAACACATGGGATATATTTCGATTCTTCTGGTTATAATTGTTTATATTATGCAGATAGTTCAGGATATACACCAGCGGGGACGCATCCTCCAGATGTTTCAGATAATAATCAAAAAAAAATACGGATACGAGTAGATACAAGTGGCGGATTTATATTGGAAAATAAAAACGACGATGTGTTACTATCAATAGATGGAGATAATGGAGATGCGATTATTAAAGGTAATTTAGATTTATCAGGAAGGCTTGATTTATCTGGAAATATTGTTATTGGTGGGGATATAATAGCTGATGGTATAATAATTGATTCATCTGGTAATATAGATAGTTCGGGGATAATTACTGCAGCTACTTTTAATTCGAATAATTTAAACATTATTGGAGATATAAGTGGAACGGCAACAACAATTACTTGTAATGGTGTTAATTCTAAACAATTAGAAACTGAAGGTATAAGAATAGATACATCTGGAAATTTTGATTGTTCTGGTAATATTTTTGCAAATTCTGTAGTTACGGATTCTTTAAATATTTCAGGTAATATTTTAGATTCATCTGGGTTGATCATGAATGAGAATACTCTGTGTACATTTGATGAGTTGATAGTAAATAAATTTGAAACAGATACGCGTAGTATTGTAATTGATAATAACACTATAATATCTCAAGGTAGTTTGACAATAGACGGAGATATAACATCAACAGGAGATATCAATTGTGAAGGTGAAATAAAATGTAATAATATGGATTTATTCGATTCGTCGGGTATTTTATATGCTCAATTCAATACCGATGGACTTAATATATTATCGGGGAACATATCGTGTGATACTTTAACAACGGGTGTGTTATCTGTTGATTCTGGTATATCTATTGACGCGACAACAGGTATAATTACAGGACAAAATATAGAGGTGAGTGGATATGTCGAAACGAATAAAATAACTACAGACAACATAACTATAGATTCAACTGGTATTGATTGTACTGGTGAAGTTAGTGCTGGAATTTATAATATTAAAGACTCGTATGGCAATATTAATAATTTAGTCGATGGTTCAGGAAATATGACAATTCCGGGTTTTTTGTCAATTGGAGGTAATGTAGAAACATTAACTGGCAATGTTACTATAGGTGGTGATGTTGATATTGGTAATGGGGATCTAACATGTAATACTGTTTTTGTACAAAATATGACATTAGGCAATGCATCTTTGGATGCATCTGAGACTGGTACTAGTAATTTGGATTTATCTGGTTGTGTACTTATAAAGGATACGGATAAATATTCATACATTCAATCAGATAAAGTTGTATGTGGTGATAGTAGTGGGAATACATTGCAAATATTAAATGACAAAATAGAATTTACAAACAGTTCACATTGGGATTCTTCAGGATTTTATGTTCCTTATTTAAAAACTGATGTATTAAATGTTGTTGGTACAGAATTAAATTTAGATAACATAAACACAACGAATGGATCATTATCAATAACAGGTGATTTGACATCAACTCATTTCAGTACAACAGGGAATTTTAATGTATATACTTCAACTGAATCAAATAATTATGATGAATTTACAACACAAAAATTTATGACATCAAATACTTTAGTAACGATAGAGAGTGATTCAAATTCAGGAAATATTTTAGTTAAAAATGGTTCTTCATCAAATGAAACCATTATAAATTCAGAATCAATAGAATGTAAAACTTCATCTGGAAATTATACAAAAATAGAATCTGATAAAATAGATATTCAGAATTCAAGTGGTGATTCTATATCAATAACAAGTACGAATTTAACAGGTACATCATTAACAGTGAATGATATAAATGTAAATGGTCATGTGTCATTTGGAAGTACATATACACACGAGGTCTTTCCCAGTGAATTCGATCCACCTTTAGCACAAATATCAATTGAGATAGATCAATATATTTCATCTTCTGATGAAACAGAATATGGACCCGAATATAATGTTATATTAGAGATTATAGATCTTTCTGATTCTAATACAGATTCTAACTATGATTCTAATGATTCAAACTCAAATTCAAAGAAAGCTATAGTTATTTTTACAGTTAATTTTGGAAGTTTTTTCAAATATACAAATTTTGCCAATAACCCTAGTGTATCTGGTGGAAATCCACTTATTAAGGGTACTCTTGGAGATAAATATTTGAATGGTCCGGATCGTATTAAAAATATAATATGCGATGATGAGATACTTTTAGGTAAAATAAAAGAATTAAATTATTCTCGTGGGTTTAATAATAATTTTATAGTAATATCTGGAGATGAATTTTCAGAAATAGGAAATTTAAGATACACTTATTATTATACTAAAGGAGTTGGGTTGGGATTTAAATAAATATATATTTTAATTATAAATGGGCAAGTCTAAATCTAAGAAACCTGTTAAAAAAACGATAACTAAAACCAAAAAAAAAACTACAAAAAAGAAAGAATTGAAAGAGACAAGTGATAAATTTATTGGAGTCACAAGAGAAGGAGTAATAAAAACAACAAAGAAATCTATCAATAAAAATATTACAAATTTTATCATTCCAGGTATGACGTATTCTGGTGCAACTCTTGTTGATATATTAATTACTAAATACATGCGAGCAATTGATTTATTAGATGCTCAAACAGATGATTTTGAAGAAGTACTACGTGAAGAATTATCACAAGAAGAAAAAATAAAAAGAAGAAGTTTTTATTATAATTTGATAAGTTTTAATAAGAAAGAAGGTGGTGCTGTTACTATTGGAGGTATAGTTGGGGGTGCAACAACTAGTGATGGTAATGATCCAGTTAAAGAAG
>Ga0207993_1000158_pt1 | contig 26920 bp, 6 predicted proteins | sample ETN01SmetaG_2_FD_185791 | JGI IMG/M metagenome (GOLD analysis project Ga0207993, IMG submission 185791) | Marine microbial and viral communities from oxygen minimum zone, Eastern Pacific Ocean - ETNP2014F12-01SV265 (SPAdes) (version 2) | ecosystem: Environmental > Aquatic > Marine > Oceanic ...
GCGCGGGCTGTGATTCAGCGGTCGAGGTGGCCGAATCCGCCTTTGGCGCCGCCGCTGATGAGACGCTCGTCGCGGAAGAAAGTGTCTGAAGCGCGGGCTTTGATGGGGCACTCGAGTCGGAATGAATGCCACAGAACAAAGACTTCAATTTGGCGAGTCGTTCCGTAAACGACTTATCGAAAACGCTTGACTGATCGGCAAGCTTGTCCCGCTTTCGCTCCTGTGCACGACCGGAAGTGGTCTCGAATCTGGCAGGAGTACTCTTGTTCGGTTCTTGCTCCATGTTGCGTCCTGCATAAAGTGTTGCGAGGGCGCCTTGCGGCGGTGCCGATGTCACAGCCGACAAAGCCGACTGCGCGGTGGAAGTCGCGACTGCCTGGCTGTCGCGGGCAGGCACAACCTGGGACCGCATGCTGAGAAGCGCGTGCGCTGCATCCTCCATGCAGACATCATGTGCAGAGGCACGCGGGCCCTGGGCGGCGTCGCATGTCTCCATGGCGCGCGCCGTGCCAGCTTCGTGTCGTGTTGTTTTTGGACAGATTTGTAGAATCGGGCGAACTTGATGACGCGAAGTTGACTAATTTTATTTTATGTTTTTTTTTTGTTTTTGAGGCCACGAATGGCCTTGGGAAAAGAGCATGCGTCGGATCATACTTTGGTCGGTCTCAAGAATCATGGCACAAGATCAAGAACCACCGCGCAGGAGCTTGAGCCAGAGCCGGTGAATTTTCTTCCAGTGAGAGCGCTTCACGTGTGTGCGTCGCGGGCGAAGGACAAGGCCTTCGTCCTCAAACGTGGCTTCGTACACGACCTTATGCTTTTTGTTTGCACGTTCGCCGTTTGTCCGTGCGGGCTTACAAATAATCGGGACCTTGTGCCGCAGAGCCAGGAGCTCCGGGGGGATCACTGGTTTGCTGACCTGGCACATTGTAGGCGAAAACGCCGAGGCCGTGGCAAAAAGACACAGCAGGACTGGGATGATACGCATGGTGTGCCTGTGCCTGATTAATGTTTATATACATTATTCATCGCGTTGAGATCGGATCCGGACGTCAACTCAAGGCAGATCACGAATCCACCACGGCACCCTCCGTAGTCTCCGTGCCGACGGAGCCATTCAACTGCAACAGAAAGTACACCGAGGACACGCCCAGCGAGCACAGGTGTATGAACAACGGGAGCACCATGCCTGTGATATACAAAATAGGCGGTCCGAAAAAGATGAGCGCACACACGAGAGCAACTATGCGATACGCGTTGAACAGCGTGCAGTAGTACATGGCCGTGCGCGACTCGACATCGGCGAGATTCTCGGCCACGGGCTCGATGCTGGCGAGCTCATTGATGCACAGCTGCAGCTCGATCCGCTTGCTGCAAATTTCGAGAACCTGCTGCGTCGTGGACGCGCGGCCGCCGCGGTAAAAGGTTTCGACGGCAATGATAAACTGCACCGACGAGTCCACGTGGAAGTTGGCACAGGCTCGCTCCTGCTTGAGTTGCGACGAAAACACGAGCTGCTCTGGGAATATGTCGAGGACGACGTCGTAGAGGCCCTGTCCGAGGCACACCGGGGCTCTGGGCCAGCACAAGGGACTGAAGCCATAGCTCAGATAGACAACACCGTACGTCAAGCCCAGCGTCCACAGGAAAAAGGTTACGACAGACGGTAGCGGAACAAAGAGTGTGAAAAGCAGCAGAAAAGAGAACATGGCGGCAAATGACGCGGCGAGCGGCGAGCGCACCCTTTCGCACTCCAGGGTCTCCTCGAGGTCGCACGTGAAAAATTCCCGAAGAATGCGCCCGATTGAGAACTCGTTTGCATTGATCTGGGCGCTAAACTCTGTCTCGTTGAACGCCGCATCCGTGGACAGGAACCCCCACAGCACCTCTTGTCGCGAAGTTGAGCCAATGTCGATCCATTCCAGGAACAGGTCAATCGTATTGATAAAGGCCGCGATCACGGGCTCGTTGTCGGTGGAAACGTCGATGCTGGCATTCACGGCCGAGTTGTTGGGCGCGCGCAAGTGTTTGATCCGGGGGAAGGCCTCTGCAGGCGTGGCGTGGACGTTTTTCGCTGGCTTCAGACAGGGTATGCTGGAGTTTTGAAGGCAGTTGGAGTCGGCGAGGTACTTGTAGAACCGGAACAGCGTGATCGTGTTGTTCACCACCGTCCAGATGACGGTCTCGGCAAGAGGACACGTCTGCTCCAAAAAGTCTGCCCACTGCGCGGCCCCGGTCTGGCTGCAGGTGTCGATTTGCCGCCACCCGTACCGCTGCAGAGAGCGCTCGACGTTGTTGGCCAGGAACGAGAATATTTTCGACTGTGAAAACGGCAGGCAGTCTGGCTGGTAGTGGATGAATTCGTCTCCGCGCTGCGACCACTGGTTGGAATGCCCGGCCATATCCTGCTGCAGATCGCCCACGTCATCTTCGGTGATGGCCTGCGCAACCGTGTCTGGTGAGACTTGGAGCAGACGACGCGCAGCGGGCTGTGACGCTACAATGCTGTCTGCGGCGGCGATGGCTCGGGCAAACTGCTCGCTGGTGGGTGTGTCGCGCGCAGCGGCCTGTGCGCCTACAGTGCTGTCTGCGGCGGCGATGGCTTGAGCAAACTGCTCGCTGGTAGACGGGTTGCGCGTATCGAAGCTGGTGGACAACACGCGCGCAGACTTGAGCGAAGCAACGACCCCCGTGTCCGCGGAAAAGATGTCCCAGGTGCTCCGATACAGAACCTCCCACACTTTCTGCCCCTGTCGTGTCAGCGCCGGGGCGTCGGTGTAGTCGGCAGCGAGCACGGACAGGGCCAGGGGCAGGTTGCCTGCGATCTGGGCAAGGAGGTCTGGGTGGTCCTGCAGCGTGCGGGTCGCGTTCTGGAGGTCCAAAAAGTGGTGGTCAGACAGGTTGGTGCCCTGGAGCGTAATGTTGAGGAACAATAGTTTTCGGGCGCAGGCCATGGCCCTCTCCGCCGTGTCGCCCTGCGAGAGATCACGCGTGAAAATGTCACCGCACCCCCCGGTGATCTCGTGCATTCTAGGCTGGAGGTCGTCCACAAATCTGCCGAGAATCGACTCGGGTGCCGCATGCGTGGGCCCTGTGTCTTCTTGCAGCAGGCGTCGCCCCCCGGCCCGCCGCGTTTGCGAGTACACCCGCGTACACTTTTGTTGGTTGTTGCCAAAGTCCACGGTCATCTCCAAGTTTCGCTCCACCGTCAGTGTCGAGCATGGCACCGAAAAGAGGCTGGCCGCCGGCACCTCGGTGAGGCCCTCCTGGTCGGCGTTGATCTCCACCGGGAGCACGAAGCAGAAGCCGTCCAGGTTGGCAAACGTTTTTTTGCAGTCGTCCTCGTAGTCATAGCCGAGCACTTTGCTGCAGATGCCTACGGTCGCGTCCGCTTCAGCTTTCAGACACGTGACAAACTCGTCGGAGGTGGTCTGGCATCGCGAGGTGACTGACGCGACATCAAACCCCTTGTACACCTCCTGGCACGACTGCGCGGGGCCGCAGTCTGCGGCCGAGTAGCACTGGTCGACGTGGTCCGGCTTGGTCCCGCACGCACACTTGCTGTCGACTCCGCAGTAGTACTCTGGGAGCAAGGTGCCGCCGTTCCGGTTGCACTCGTTGCAGTACACAATGTCGCCGAGCCCGCGCCGGCAGTAGGACGTGTCGTCGCACTGGAAGGAGCCGCGCGCGATGCCGACCCACGTTGTCGACGCCGCTGACACTGCACTGGTCCTGCCCTGGAGGACATCTGAGCCGGGCATTAGCCCCTGGTAGCACGTGTCCGCGACCATGGCCTCGATCGACTGCTTGCACTTGACGCGCTTGCAGATGTCTTCGGCGCCAAAAACGCAGTTCCACGAGTCGACTTTTTGCTTCTCCCGCTCCATGGCCTGGCTGGCCCTGTTCAGGGCATTGCTCCACGAGCTCAGCCGGAGCACGTCAGTGACTTTTCGCAGCACATTCAGCAGTGACTGGATAAAGGACAGGATGGCCTTGACGAAGCGCTTAAAGAGCTCGCACGCGGCGGACAGGAGCTTGATGATGATACGCACAGTCGGGTTCTCCAGGATCGTGCGCAGCATGAGCATAATGACGTCCTCGAAAAACTTTCTGGCGTAGTTGAGGGTTTTTAGCACGAGGTTGAAGGCGCGGTTAATGAAGAACGCGACCCCGGACTGCCCCTCGAACAGCTTATAGTCTTGTAGCGTTTCAATGAACAACGCTATGATGGCCAGGAACATGTTCCATACGGCCTCGGAAAACGTCAAGGCCATGTTGGCGAGCATGATGGCGATGCTGCGAACCTTTGCCACATAAAACACGTAGAACCGGACTACCTGACTCGGGCACTTGATGTGGCCCAGGCTGGTGTGGTCCTCGATGGCCTTGTCAATCATGTTCACACTCTGCTGCACGTTGCTGCACGCACTCCTGTTCTGCGCAATCAAGCCCATGCTGTCGTACACGCGGCTGACGATTTCCCACGCATACTGGTTGTCCTGGTAGTAAAAGGACGACGGCGTGTACAGCTCCGTCGTGTCCGTGACGAGGCTGACCTTGCGCATGTTTGCACGCCGGATGTCGTCCTTGTACTTGCGGATGAGGACGCACAGGTCTTCAAAGCCCTGGTACTTGCACAGATCGATCGCCTTGGAAACATTGCAGGTACTCGTGTCCACGTCCACGCCCAGATTGTCAGGATCGCACGCAAGCCGCCGGGTCGTAGACGTACTCCACGAGTCGTACGAGATCCGCCCGTGATACGCCCCGGTTGAAGGTGGGCACCGGTACACCCAGTCCTCGTCGAAATTGCCCACCCCGCTTGTGCCGGGCACCTGCAGCACAGGTGGCAGTATCGGGTTGCTCTGTCCGCCAGGGGAAAAACGCTCCCAGGCCTCGTGCAGGTTCATCGCAGTTCCGTTGTGCCGCATCTCCAGGTCCACGATGCGCTTGTGAAACGGGGAAATGCGGCGGCGCATTGAGAGACTGATCTCGGCGTTCTCCGCGGGCAGCGTTTTGTTTACGCCCGTCCAGATGGTGTGTGCCGGGTGCGTGGGCGGCGTGCAAAGCTTGTACTGGTGCGTCGCCTCCACGCTCTCCGTCGCCTTGTAGTTGCGGAAGTGCGTCGTTTTGAACACAAAGTTCTCCTCTGCGGTTTGATTCTGGCAGGTGTAGTTGCGGGTGGTGGCGTCGGCGTCCTCGTATACCAAGAAGCACGTGTCAAACGCCAGCATGCGCTGTAATTTGCTTCGCGGGATCACGGAAAGTGGCCCCTTGTTGCATTCCATGCCACGATCCAGAGTCGTCCTGTTCCGGTTTGCGCTCCGGTTTGCATTCCCGTGGTACGGACCCTGTGTTTCGAACATGGCCGCCAGAGCCCGGGTCACATTGAGGTCGAGGTCGTGTTTGATCAGCACTTGGAATGTTTTCGCCAGGGGGCTGAGGTCGTGTGGCATGGCAATGCTTTCCTGCAGAAATTCTTCGGAGCGCAGAGTGTTGTTTACGTGTGGCCAGCCCAAGAGCAAATCAGACGACATGTCCGATTTGTTGTGGCATTGCGTTTCCTGCTTGAAGAACAGCTTGATCTCCTTAAGCAGGTTTACTTCAGAAGTGCCGCCGTCCCACAAAGAGTGCAACAGACCCACGTGCTGGTAGTGCTCCACCTCCCGCAGGACTTCGACGTCTCGGCTCTTCACGATGGGGTGCAGGCCTTTCATCAGGGGATACCGCTTGTGCATTTCATGCGGGTTCGGGGTAACCAGTTTGACTTTTGACTTCTGGTACAAATTCCGCCCCCCTGACACTAGCGAAAGATGTACAAACGGGCACATCCAGTGTTTTCCGCCGCTCTCAGTTTGCCCCTCGCCCGAATACAGTGGGTTCCGGCCCAAAAGATTCCTGTCGACTTGGATTGACTCTGGAAGCTTTGACACCCAGTCTTTGTCCAGTCCTTGACCCTCCTGCGTGAGTTGCACGTGGGCAATCTGCAAACGTTGGTCGCCCGGGTTTACTTGTAGGGCCATGGTGTTGGGCCCAAGTTCTGCCGGATCAAGCCGCAGCAAAGCGTAGTATTCGTCGCCACTGCCAGCGGGATACGCCATCCCGGCACCCAGAACGTTGCTTACAGTCTTGTCCCCGCCCTGCCACAAACTGTGCTGCCTGGGCTGAGATAGCCTGAAAACACTGAGTGTGTCATTGGCAAAGTGCTTGGCGTGAATTTCTTCTGTGCGGCTTAGTGTTGTTGCATATCGGTGCATCAGGAGGTTTCGTCTTTCAGACTCCGAGTACCCGATCGGGCCCTGTGCAAGATTGCACGTTTGTCCCTCGCTCGCCATGTCGGTTGCGGATTTGAGCCGCGTCTCGCACCTCGGATGCGTTGGCTGGTACTTTCGAAACTTGCCGTCCTCGTACAGTCGCCTGATCTTTTTCATGTCACGCCGCCCCGGGAGCTCGTCTGTGATTCTGGAATTGATTTCGCGCGAGTCCCGGCAGATTGTTTTGTTCTCGTGGAAAGCATTCGTTGCAAAGCATTCGCAGTCGTCAGAGTACGAATCACTGCACGGCTTCCCGGGGTCCGTCGTATTGATGCATTCCTCGCTCGTGGGCGTGCCTATGTGTGAGTTTTCAGTGCAAAAGCTCGCAAAGCACGAGCGCAGCTTGTAAAGGTCCACGCGCTGTTCGTCTTCCGTGGTGTCGTAAAAGCAGAGGTCGGATCCGATCATGTAGTTTTCGAGCACGGTGACGCGGTTCTGCAGGTGTCGCAGGCAGCTCTCGAGGGCCCCGGTGCTGGCGCCGTTGGCTCCGTCCGACGGATCGCACGACGTGCCAAAGGCGCGGTCCATGTCCACGCTGGTCTTGCCCTTGGGCCACGCGTACCGGTCGGCGAGGAACGGCACGAGAATATGTGGCGTGTTGTTGCGGTCGCGAAAGCAAGGAGACCTGCCGACGCTCGTCTTCATGAACTCGTCCTGGCACCACTCCTCCTTCACCAGCGAGTCCAGGAAGGGCGACATTTCATCGTGCACGTCGTCGGTGTTGCGCTCGTGTTGGTCCGCCGAGTACCACGGCAGCACGCCTTCGTACCAGGAAAAGGCCGACATGTTGGATGACACCGTAAACGTGCTCTGGTTGCGACTGTGGACCTTGTGCACGCGAAGGCCAAACTGCTTCTTGTACACCTCGTCGATGATCTCCTTCAAATCATGCAAGGTGCGATTGGACACGACGTCCTTGCACACTTTGGCTTCCAGCGCCGACGCGATGTTGTTTTCAGTCTGCGAGCACCCGTCTTCAAAGTCGGTCTGGATGTTTTCGGCGTTGACCAGCGCCTTGTACGGGTCGAAGCGCTTGAACCTGGATGGCGCGCCACACGTTGTCTTTCGCAGGTTCGCCCTAATGGCAGATGTGCATGTACTGATTTCGTCTTTGTCGTGCGCCCACATCTCGACGCTTTGGCGGCTGATCTTTGCGCTCGTGTCAGTTATTCGCAAGAACTCCGAGTTTTTGGCGTCAATGTACACAAACACAAAAATGTTCTCATTCTTATCATTTGGTTCAATCTTGACATTCACGCCGTGAATCGGGGCAATGTGATCTCCCCGCACGCCCTTTGCGTCTGTCATGGTGAAGTTTGCATTTTTGAGTTGTTCATTTAATTGGGTTACGATTTGGTCCCTCTGCAATGGGTCTGAAAGATACTTAATCACGTCGGTTTGAATGTCGTCAATGTAACCTTGAACATGGGTGCTGTCGGCCTGCGCGCTGATTGGGTGGTACTGGGGCGGGGATGTAGAAGAGCCGGGATCGTACTCGTAATAAACGCCACGGCCCAAACACGTTTTGTCCAGGTCAGTGTCTGTCACAATGTTCTCGTCCAAGTTATATTCCGCGCAGGACTGGCACTGGACAAGGTTAGAATTTGTGTCGTCATCTGTGTTGCGGAGCAGTGATTTTGTGTGGTGGGATTCAAAGTAGCACTTGTCGGCGCTTTCGTCGACCCATTTTGAGCAGTCGTTGCCGTTTTCGTTGAATTCGTCACAGGCAAAGTCGCACTCGGCAATGTCAGCGGCAGTGTCCTCCAGTTCGATTTCATAAGCACAAATTTTGCTGTTTGAGCCGCCTGTGTTGAATTTTATTCCGTGGACGCCGTCGTTGTCTGGTCCAATTTTTGAATAGTCACCGTTGACTGCATCCAAGTTGATTTCCTCTAAGATGGACTCACAAACTCCGTCTGGTTCATCTGGTCTGCACGGCACGACGATTTCGCGCGGGTTCGACTCCACATCGGCCCAGAAAGAAGGCTTGGTCACCACGTGCATTTTGGAGCCCCCAGCGCGGCAGGGTCCCTCCTCGTAGTTTTTGCCATCTTTGCCCATAAAACTGCGGAGAAACGTTCTGGCCATATACTCTTCGACATAAGGGTTGTCGGACCTTGCCTCCTTTTCATTAACATTCCAGATGGCGTCGTACTCTTGGTCAGGGTCTGCCTTCCAAGACCCATGCGCATAGGAAATACGCATGGTGTTTGTTTTCTCGTCGGATTGCCCCTGAATGCACGGGCTCAGATCCAGCGCCGCGTTGGCCCAGTTTTGCTGGGCGTCTTCGGTGTTATGTTTGAAGTTGGACCCCATCAACTTTGACATGATCAGAGCGCGCTTCTGTGCATTTGACCCGGGCAAGGGCGTCAAATCTTGCAGGGTGTAGTCACTGCAGTACTGCTGGCAGAATGATTCGCTGAGCACCCCACCTGCCCGACTGTACAAGTCTGGATTGTAAAAGTCACATCTGTCATCGTTGTTTTCCTTTTCTTCCCAGCAGTCACTTTCCTTCTCGCCGTAACGAAAGCCGTTGGGATCTTTGTCGTTTTCCTGTAAGGACGCAATTGCGTTGCTCATCATACGGCTAACTTTAACGGTTGGCAGAAGCCATCCCAGATCCGAATCCATAAATTTATCCCACCGTGATTTCTTCTTCCGTCTCTCGTACAACCCATACGAAGCAAAAATCGCACCCCCGTCGCCCAGGCCTGGTTCGGACCATTCTGGGAGATCCGTGAGAGTGTGCTTTTTTACATCGGATGTGCGCCACAGCGGAACTTTGTCGGCGCACTGGCACACGTTTTCGGCGAGCTTGAGGTTCCGCAGTGAGACGAAATCCCGCCAAAAGTTTTTCGCGTTGGCATGAATCTTTTGGTTGTTCTTGGAGTTGGGCGCGTTGCCCATGGCCGGTTCGACGTTTCCTAGCGTCCCCCTCTGTTTGGTGTCGTCTTTCTCGAATTCTTCGGCAATGTTCAGCTCAGCCTGGATTTCATTGTAGCACATTTTGTAAATGTTGTCGCTGACGCTAACTCCGGACCCTGCGACGTCGTTGATTCCTTGTAAAAGATTCTGGTTCAAGACGTTGAGCCGGGTGTATTGAAACCAGTTCTCGCTCTGCCACCTCCACTTGTCCACGCCCTTTGTGACATAAGGGTACTGGTCCCTCCCGTTGATGAAGACCATTTTTTCTGCTTGTGTGCGGTCGTTGCATGTCTCAAAAAAGCCGGGAATGTATGGCACGGTTCGCGCGCGGAGATTGGGACTCCAACCAAATAATTGTCCTAGTGCCCCGTCTCCGGTCTTCCTGGGGTCTTCATATTTTGCCTTTTCATAGGATTCATAGTCTGGACCGTCGAGCTCTTTCCAGATAGAGGGCCAGCCATCAGTCGAGTCTTTCACAGAAATGGTGTCCGAGTCACTCCAAGAGGCCTTGCTCATGCTTGGTTTGTATGAGTCGCTTAATTCTCCTTTACCGTCGAGCTTCACAGACGAGCCAGTGAGTAGCTCTGAAAACTGGAAGCTGGTCCTGAATGGCGGTTCAGCGCTGCCCGACGCCATGTCGTACGGACGCGTGAGCCACTTGAAAAAGTATTGAGAAAGGGTTCCGTCCAGGAAACGGGTCGTGGTATCGCACAGAGTCTGCTTTCTCCACAAATAGTCGTCGTTGACCTCGTCAAAGTTGTTTTGGTAGCACACCGACAGGTTCCAAATGCCGACTGTCTGTTTTTCAAGCGGTGTTCCTTTTAATTCAGGAGGAATGCAGGTGTAGGATCGCATTGTGTTGATTTTACCTTCATTAAAATCAGTGGGTGGGTCCGCGTTGAACCCATTGCTGAAGGCAATGCTACTCTGCAAGATTTGGTGGTACTTGGCAACATTGTACGGTTGAATAGGCATCTGTTTGGTACCAATGTAACCAACGTATTCGGAGTCGGTGCTCGTGTCAAATATTGATTTGGTGCTGAAGACTGTCGGTTTGATATCGACCTGGGGAGAGGGTTTGACTTTGTCAGCATTGAAACTCGCAGTTGTTGTCGGTGCATTATTTTTTATCTCCAACGCTTCCAAATTTTCCGCATTGATGCCGAGATCCCAGTCCCACTCTGATACCTTACTCATGATACGCTTGTAGACGTCGGGGTGTCTGAAGTCGACTTTTTTGAAACGGTGCAGCTTTGTATTTTCAGCGTCGCTGCAGAAGCTGTATCCGGGCGACGGGGTCGTGTGATGCATTTCCTCGAAGCCGTCATTGTAGTGGTGCTGGAAGAAAATTTGCTCCGTATTCTTACTTCCGGATGGGTTCGCAAATTTTTTGGAAAACGCAAACCTGTCACCAAAGACCACGTCGGCAAACGACGCTTTGGCCTGATAAAAGTTGTCTCTGATTTTCCAAGCTCTCACCTTGACGCCCTTGGGAACCTTGATTTTCGTTATGCCGCACTGTGGGCCTGCATCAGACACAATTGTCCATTTACTTCTGGCCCCAGTGGCTTCTTTCATAGAAACTTTCGAAGCCTGATTTGTCTGTTTTTGGTTGGGGTTGCGGGCCTTTAGAGCGGCAAAGAACATTTCGTTTGGATTTGGTTTTTTGTTTGCATCAACAGAAGTAGAATGTTCAAACAGGTCCGAGTATTGCTGTTTTTGCCTCACACAGGCGTAGTCAATGCGGTGGCACAGCTTCTTTCGCTGGCGCTTAAAGTCCCCGGGTGATTTTTTATCTTTGAAATACATTTCACCGGCAAAGATTGGCTTTTTCGTGCCTGGGTCGTACGCCAGCTTTTTTTCCGACAGGGCGTACGTGTGCCGCGCCTGGTCGTAATTGTTACACTTGGATGTCGGAAACTCGGGAACGTCGGGTTGCTCAAAGCGTACTTCTTGATGCGAGAAGGAGGCGCGGTAATCGCAGAAAGGACTCGGGGATGAGTTGTCGGAGCAGTCGGCGTCAGTGAACGCAGACAAACCACCGGGTGTGCTTCGTTCCGAAAAATCGGCAAAGGAGCAGGGCATGCCGTCGTGGATAACTTGGTTCCCGCTCTGCGGTGTTGAAAACCCATTGAGACGATCGGCCTGCGATTTCAACTCACACACACTCCAGGTAATCGTTTTGCCATCCTTGCCCGTTATCTCAATGGATGGAGTTTTGCCATTTCCGAGATTTCTAGACTCTGCATCCTTGTCGCGGCTTCGTCTTTGCCGTGGGTTCCATATGCATCGCTTGTTTGCCTTGCTCTGGGCATGAGGCACTGTAGAATTCATGGAGATGCTATTTTCCTGGTTTTTCGGGCACCCATCCATCTGATTCCGATCCTGCAAGATCTCTGTGAGTAAGTTTTGATTGCTTGATATTTTCATCTTGATCACGGCGAGGGGGATTTTATGTGCTTTTTGCATTTCCTCTTGGATCATTGTTTGGGCAAATTGCCGATCGTATAGTTCTTCAAATTGTGCCTCTATCTGTTGGTCAATGCTCGTGTCCGCGATTACGGGGTCGAAATACACGACATTGTCAGCGTTTTCGCCATGGAAAAAGGCATGCCGGATAATGTCGCTGGCAAATTTATGCTGAAAGGGTTCGATTTCGCTGGACTCCAGGTAGAAGCCCTCTGCTGCTTTAACGCGTTTGACGTCTTTTTGTTCTATTGGATCGATCCAATAGTCGCTGGCTAATTTCTGGAGCTTTTCCTCAGATATGAGTTGTCCATATTGTGGGACGTATTGGTCATTTTGACTGAATGTTTCAAAACACGAACTGCCGGCGCAGCGACGAATCTGCGGTGCCAGTATTCTGTTTGTGTACTGGTTTAGGTAGTCAAAATTTTGCCCGAAAAACCCTGCCTGTTGTTTCAGAAACTGCAAAGTCTGTCCCCCGGCCTGTGTCGTCTGAATCAGCTGAGAGCGCTTCTCATCTGTGTCCCAGTCATAATCGAGGTGGTGGGAATCGGAGGTCTGTGCAAATTTGATTTGCTTTGCACGCCCGTATTCATAATGTTCGTTTCCATTGGAACTGCGTCGAATTTTCGACACTACACCCGACAGCTGGTAACTCAACTGTACGATGAAATGCTCCTTGGCAGGTACGAGCTGGTCGGTGTTGATTGCAGACCAGTACTGGCGGATTTTCATCTCTGGCGCGGAGAAGAGGCTGTCGATGGACAATGCCTCGTTTCCGGAGATCAACATGTCCACTCCCTCCGTGTCCAATCTGTGCTCCCACGCGTCTTGCCGATTCGTCGTCTTTTCAGCGGAATCTTCCGTCCACGCCAAGGCCTGCGACAGCGAGATCTGGTTGTTGCCGGGCGTTGTGAAAAAATACGACGCCAGTGTGTGTTTCTCGAACCAGTTGATGGGCACCTCGTATGTGTTCCATGTCGTGAACATATACAGCCCGCCAGTGGATTTAGGGTTATTTGCCACAAAGTCAATGATCTCGTGAATCTTGTCGCTGTTGCCGAGGCCCGCCGGCCCTGTAAAATCCAGCATGCGATGCAGAAGGGCTGGCTTGCGGTCATTAATGTATTGCGTGATCTCAGACACGCAGTGCCGAAACCAGTACAGCTGTGTTCGCTTTTCCTTCGCGTTAAAGACCAATTCGTGTGCCAACAGCAAGCGGTTCAGGTAGATTCCGATGGTGTTTTTGTCGTCCGTCGCAAAATAGAGGGTCTCTCCGTCCAGCTGCAAGCGATCGTGACGGTTGTACAGTTCGCTGCATGTGCTTGCCGTGTCATACACCTTCCACGCCAGCGCCGCGACATCCAAGTCCAATTCGCACCGGTTCCCATCAGCATTGAAGTCTGCAAAGGAGCCGCAACGATGAACCTCGGTGTATTTTTTGATCTTGTTCTCGCTGTTGAGGCGCACGACGTCGACGCCACAGTAGGTAAACTTTTCAGTCGTGCACAGTCCGCACAGGCGGCCATCCGTGACGATTTCTTGCGGGGCGTCGTCGGCGTAAAACATGATGTCGTTGCCTGTCAGGCCTAAAAAGCGCATCTTGTTCTGCGATTTACACGTCGAGGTGTCCGGGGGCACAAAGTCGGGGCACGACACGCTTTCATCCCCGTGCGCCCGATCCACGAGCGCGACATCGCCATAGTTTTCGGCCATGCGCATCCAGTAGTCGACCAGGTCTGGCTCGTCCTTGTTTTCCAGCTCGACCCACTTCAAGTTTTTGCTGTGGAGGTACTCCGGGTCGCACACATGCGGCTGCAGCCGCAGAAACTCAAACTCGGTGTTGATGTGTTTGTGAATGGCGTCTGTGGAGACGGGGTCCGCCTCCTCCTCGTCACTGGCATACTCTCTGAGAAATCGCCAGCAAGGCTCGCCCTGGCACTGCTTGCACTCGACAATCCCATTGTCGTCTTCGGTGCACCCCTGATCCGTCGGTAGTAGCACGAGCGGTGGATGGTTGATGAAGTTAAAGGGCACAGACCCATTCGACCGGGGACACGTCCACCACTTCCTCCTGCCATCTGTGTGCGCTACACACGACGCCTTGATAACGTTGCCATTCTCTTCGCGATCAGCCGAGTTTTTCTCCACGCTATGACGCATGCGCTCGTATGTCACGGTATCAGCGTGCGAGCACAACCCCATGTGCTGCAGAAAGCCTTGGACGCGCTGAAACGGCGAGGCCCCGGCAAAATTCTCGTCCCTCTGCTTATGCTGCGCGCCGAGTGCCACGATGCCGAATTCGATGGCAAAGCGCTGGTTGTTGTTCTTGACCTCGATGTCAACCGGGGAGCATTTGCCTTGGAAATCACAAACGCGATCGTTTGGACAGTCTGTGTTTATCCAGCATGTGGGATGGACATCGCGATCGTGCTCCACGTCTATGTTGCACTCGCGCCGCACCTTGTCGTCAATGTTCACCAGCGCCTCGTATATGTCCAGGTCGAAATCCTCGCCGTAGGCCTCAAAGAGGCTCAGTATGTCGGTCGCCATTTTGAGCTGGGCGACACTCTCGTTCAAGACCGGCTTCCCGAGGTCGTGGTCACGGCGCACAAACGGCCGGAGCAGCGGATACAAATACCCGATCGTGTGACCCGTCCCAGCGCCGACGGACGCCGCGGGGGTGCTCGAACACGTTTTCGACATGCTGCTGCCATCGCTGATCTCTGTTGATTCTGAGCAATCTTGGGTTATCGAGCACAGGCGATGCGTGTTGGTCGGGACCACCTGCATGCCCAGTGAGTTTTCGCGGCAGAAGCCGCTGCTGCCGGACTGCGTCTGCACGATTTGGTCGGGGCGGAGCGCTTGCGGAATCGTCGCAATCTCGGTGATTTCCGCGTGGTCCGTGTCACTGACAATGGCAGCCATGTACGACGCAAAGCCAGCGCCCTTGTTGTGAGTTTGCGACAGGATCTCGCCGTACGGGTACTGCCAGTGCTGTGGCCAGTACATCAGGTCGGCGGAACACTGGCGCTGCGAGTCTTTCTCCGCGTCCGGAAACAACCAGTCGTGCCCCTGCCGCATGCCCAGCACGCCCATGCTTGCCCTGTACGAAGCGTTGTGCAGGACTTGCCTTGCAAAGTCATGGCCCAGGAGCGGGGCTTCCACAAACTGCACGTCGTCTTGAACGCGGAGCATTCCCAGAGGGTTGAACACCTCGCAGGACGCGGAGAGCATCGCGCTGTCGATGGCGCTGTCAGTTCGCCCGCTGAGATTCTGGCACAGCAACGGGTCGTAGAAGCGCTTGTCGTCTGACACAACAACACACGGCCCGTGCGACACCGCCAGGCGACCTTGATCGGCCTCGGCGATGGTGAAGTTACAGCGATCCTTGACGCGCTGCGGCAGATCCTGTGAATTTCTTCGCGTGTACTCCACGTCAAACGCCATGAAATCCTGGCAGGATTTGAGCTTCTTGAGCTTGACCTGGCACCGCGTCCCCCACAAGAGCGTCTTCTCCACGGCGGCCGCCAGCTCGGCCGGGGGCACACCCGCGGTCTCTCGCAGCATTTCCTTCCAGGCAAATTCAAACAGAAAGCGCAGGCAGGCCGAAGTTGCGGGCGACTCCGCCACAGAGGTTAGTACCGGAAACCCTAAGCGGGCTGTCGTGTCTTCTTCCAGCCCCCGTTTGGCACAAAGGCGGTTAACCACCGGGTTTTCGGAGTCGGAGACGTTGATCATGCGCATGCCCTCGTTGAGCTTCTTGGGCAGCTCTTCAGCAACAAACTTCAGGTTGCTCGCAGTGATGCCGCTCTTTGGAAACAAGAGCAAGTCAGCCGCACTGCCGGATGCAGCGCTGAACTGTGACGAAAAGTACGACGTCAGGTTCTGTGGCAGCAGGCCAAAAAGGTCCGACGGATCCTGCGTTTCGCACTTGTATTGGCCTCTAAAGTCCTGGCCTTGCAGAAGCTCTCTGACCATAGGACCACTATCAGAATCATACTTCCACACGTTTTCCTCGGTAGTATCTTCCAGTACGACGCCGCGATCTTCCAGAAAAATTTTCACGTTTCCATCGAGGATATGCAAGGTGCATTGTCCGGATTCGCGCCTGCCACACGGGCAAATGTCCGCCATGTTACCAATCCTGCGGGAATAGAACCCCCACAACTTGATCCGGGCGTCTTGCAGGTCGTCTTTGACTGTGCCTTCTTGCGTCGCAATGTGTTGTATGTCCTCCGGCAAGTCGCCGGCATCAAAGACGAAATAAAAGGGGTGGTCCTCATCCATGGCATGCTCGTCCTGGCAAAACAAAGAGTCCTCTGAGATGTAGCGCTCGTCGTACAGTGCGTCGATCGCATTTGCCTGGTTAGGGGCGTCGTACAGCATCCCGTGGATCATTTGCCTGCGCGACATCTGCGGCCCTGTTTGCAGGTCGGTCGGATTCCATTCGCGCCCTGCTGCGAGAAAATCTGCAACCGTGTGAAAGGTTTCGAAGCCGTCCACGGTGACTGACTCGTGCGTTCGTGTGCTCGCGCGGAGCATGCTGTGGCACTGCTGGATGATGGACAGAGGCTCCTTGGTACGCGTGAGCGGAAACTCGTAGCTCGTGGGCGAAAAGTCCACGATGCCGTCGACTGGGTACGAAATGTCCTGCTGTCTCAGCATGTTCTCGGCTGCATTGTAGTCCTGGATGGACTGGTTGAAGGCCTCCGTCGTGTATTGCGTCCAAAACTGCACAAAAAGAAAAAACAGACACAGTCAGACTCGAGGCGCAAGCATGAGATTCAAAATGGCGCCCAGGAAAAATATCGACATCATGGCCAAGCTGCGCCAGCACCAGGCGCTGATGCTGCGTGACCAGGACGAGACGCAGCAGCAACTCGTCGATATCATGAAAACCATGTATGTCCAGCGGTCTTCGGGGAGTATTTGCCCCCCGTGGCCAGACATGGTGTGTGTGTTTTTTGCACTGGAACACCTGTTCTGACATTGCGCTGTTTTGGGGCGCGTGACTAAGCTACCTCTCGTTGACTCGAACACCCAACAGGTGGACCCCGTAGACCGAATCAACTTTTTGATTTTCTGGAACCTGGCTATGTTACTGCAGGAAATATCAAACAGGCTGAGTGCTGCTAATCCCGACTTTCAAGTTGCATCAGAGGACACGATTGTGGACCTGCTGACTCTCGCCCCGACCAGCAACAATGCACGGGACCATCCTATCTTTAAGCAGCTTGAGGCGTGCTTAGACAAGCTGCCTGTGGCACACAAAAACTGACCTGACTATCGTTGAGCGCTCGGTACTGCAGGTCCAAATCTCCCAGGCTTTCCTCTACAAAGTCTGCGACGTCCACGCCCATGTCAAAATCAAAGCTCGCGTCAAAGTTGACGTTCCCAGCATCGCAGTGGTCCTCGTTCCATCTTGAGCAGCAAGGGTCCCGGCACGGGTACTTGGTCGTGTTTGTGAGCTCATCCCGCACTTGCATGAGCTTGGCAATAATCACTTGGATGAATTGGAGCTCCGACTCGGCTGTGTCTTGTATCTTGGATATCACGTACGAAAGCGCCGAGATGCGGGGGTTTGTGCCGCAGGTCTGCGATTCGAAACGATCCCCGTTTTGCGCGAATAGCGTCTTCTGTGCACAGGGGAGCTCAAAGTCGCGCGAGCTCTCGTTTGCGTCTCTGGAATACACCAGGCTCTCCAGCACGCCGTTGACGTCGGCGGGGAGAACCTCGACCGCATTGTACGCGCCCATAAACTGGCAATCAATAAACTGGTGCAAAAAGTCACCCTCGGCCGTTTTGAACTCAAACACGGTATTCTTGAGGCGCTCCCTGCTCTCTGCAATGTACAGGTCCAGGGTCGCCTGAGCACACCCGCGGATGGTTTCGTAGTCCTGTTCTAAGTTGACGTTGCTCACGGCGGTGGAAAACGTGTCGACGACATTGGAGCTGACGCCGCTCATGAGCGTCTGTGTGGTAAACAGCACCTTGCAGGGCACGCTGGTCTCTGAGCCGTCGCAGAAAAATTGGTTCTTTTGCCGGCACGTGGCGATGTCCTGATTAAAGTCCCCGGTGCCATCGCTAAACGAGGCAGTCGACAGATACCCACACGCGTCGTGTCCGTAACCGGCCGCGGGGCCTGGGACCTTGGTGTACTGAAAGTAATCAAAGAAGGACATGCCCTCGCTTTCCAGACCCCGGGACCGTGACTCAAAAAACAGCATCATGCACGACCCTATGGGGTTGAATGTCGGGCCATCTTGCAGGCATGTCTTGGTCTTGGTGTCCAGCACCGACTCCAGACTCTGCTGCATTGATGCAATGTCGGCCATGGTCACTGCATGCCCGCGCTGCTGCCTGATCACGTCCTGCATCTGCTGGTTGTAAATCATAAACGCCCCGCGGTCGAAAATCTTGCCGGCAAAGTTGTCGCGGCAGCGGGTGAGCACCGAGAGTGGGTTCACGCCGGCCTGCGCCCACAACTGCATGATGCTGTCGTCCTCTCCCGGCACGGAGCATTCAGTCTCCCCACGCCCAAGGCAGTCCAGGAAGCTAATCATTTTGCTGTCCGTCGGGTCGTCTAGCTTTTCCTTCAGAGACTGAAACGAGTACGGGTTGTAGAGATACTTGACGGTTCCAGACGAGTCAAAGAGCTCGAGCACCCCGCTGCACCAGAATGCGGCGTCCGACTCGCCCTCGCCCGCTGCGTGCCCAGCGATGGCGTATGGTTCGTCGCCGCACACACACTGAGACATGTACCGGATGTTGCTCGCGTACGGCCTGCACCCGGGGTCGTCAAAGTTGGCCATGAAGCGGGCGACGCTTTGAAAAATGCCGAGAATCCAGTCCACCAGTGTGTTGATTTGGTTGATAATTATAAACTTTTGGTAGTGCTTGTTAATCATCACGAGGGTCGGCGCGGAGGCACCTATCTTGACCAAGACACTCTTGATCCTGTTTCCTTCCCTGCGGATCTCAGTCGTCTTTACGCCGCCGCCGAAATCGCGCAGCATGTTCTGCTGAATTATTTCGTTGTCGCTGGGCACCTGCGAGTCCGAGGTCGCGAAACTGTCGAAAATACAGATATTGGTCTCCTCGGAGCCAATGGTGTTGTCCAGAATATTGACGACCCCACCCGACAGCTCCGCGAGTTTGTCAGCTCCGCAGAGGATGACTTTCTGTGACATGTACAGGTAGTGCACCGCGCCGAGCAGGACGGCGTTGATGATTTCCGTCATGTACGTCGTCAGCAGCCGCACCTGCAGCTGGCTTTTGGGCGAAATAAAGTCCAAGGCCGCAGAGGCTATTCTCGGCGACGACTGGATGCGCACGCGCTGCAGGTGGTATACGGTCGAAAAGATCGATGGAATGACAGACGCGACGTGCACCGAGAGATCCTTGTACTCGCAGAAGCGAGCCGTAAAGTAGTCAGACAGTGACTGCACGTCGATTGTGCTGGCCTCGAGTGGCGACTGCGTGATGCTAAAAATTCCAATGTAAAACTCGACAAACGCGTGGAAGCCGACGCGGAAGTCTACGTTGATGATTTCAACGGCCTCCTTCACAATGCCACCAGACACGCAAAACACGTTTTGGTGGTTGAACACCGTGGCAATGCAGCGGCGCGTGGCGCAGTTTTCGGCCGCATAGCAGCGCCGCTGTAACTCACGGTCGCGACACTTGTGGCAACTCATGAAATTGCACTCTGCCTCCACAGACACCTGCTCCACGACCTGCAGGCTGTCCTCCACCACCACCCTCCACAGCAAATCAGCGGCGGACTCCCGCTCGATGCGCATCTCGTTCAACCACGCAGCCCCCTCGTTGGTCGCGACGTCGTTGCAGGAAAACGAGCTGTACTTGTGTGTGTCCCAGTCGTCTTCGGTCAGGCCCAGGTGCAGCACGCGGGCCCGGCACGGCGAGGCAAACACGGTGGGCTCGCGGGTAAACTCGTACAGACCGACATCTTGAAACAGTCCAGCAGCCCCGCCCATGGTGCGGGAAAGATTCATCGGCGCGTCGCTGATATGCCTTTGCAGCACAATTGGGTTGTCAGAGGAATTGTACACGACATTGTACGTGGTCATTGTCATGACATCCTCCACGCCACGTGTGCCCCGCTCAAACTTTGCCAGTCCCCAGTCATCGCCGGCAAACTCGACGACTGCGAATGAGCCCCGCGAAAACATCTTGTGGTAGGCCATCCAGCCCAGCGTCAGTGGCGCGGCCCGGGAGGGAAAGTCCCAGTTCTGCAGGGACTCAACGCCCTCCTGGAAAAACCCAACGAAATCCTTCATTTCCACGAGAGGGAGCACCCTGAAGTCCACCTCTTTTTGAAAATGCACCTGTATGACAAAGAGAAATGCATCATCCCCGCTGGGCGCCGGGGCCAGGCTTACGTGCGTAAACACGGGATTGTACGGGTAGGCTTCGTCGCTCATGTCGGCCGTGGTCGGAGCCTCGTCAAATACCACCTTCTCTTGGTACGCATTATACATTTGCGCGGAAATGGCCACGTTTACGCTGTCCATGATCCATTCCGCGGTCTCGGCTCCGGCGTTGTCGACGCAAATGCGATACACGCCATTCTTGAACATCTGTTTCTCCCACGCACACAGGTACACTGTGAATGCACATCCGGTGCGGAGGCGGTGCGAAATGACGACGTCAATGACTTGATGGCGTGTTCGCTGATACTCGGCGAGCTGGTCTGGGAAATTCTGCTGAATTTCAGCAAACATAAAGAACTCGCGCGCCCTCACCAGTTCTCTAGTCATGTACAGCTTCATGTACACACCCCCTTGGTCTGTCACGACGACGCAGATTGAATAGTGTCTCCATTTTCTGTTTCCGGGGGCGGTCGGGTCGTCGGGGATCGTGCGCCCGATGACGACAATCATGCTGTCACACCCCGTGTTGTCCTGGGGGTCAACTTGCACCCGCTGCGTAGCGATGGGCTCAAACGGCTCCTGGTCAGACAGGCCCTGGATGGCCTCGACATTCGTGGGCACACTGCGCTTGTACTGCCCGGTGATGGCCACGTTTGGGTTCTGCACGCGGGTCTTCTCGACGTCAAACTGCAGGATGTCCAGCTGGCACCTCTGCTGGCAGACCTTGGTGTAGCCGCAGCGCTTGAAGGCGCTGATGGGCTGTGGGGTAATCTGCGTCAACTGCTGGGTGGAGTCAAACGGCGACTCGGTGCATATCTCGCGCAGCTCCTCGTACATCCCAAAATAGCCCGCGATTTCGGCGGGAACATTGTTGAGCGCGGCCAGGGCCAGGTCAATGTGATTCAAGAACCGCGTCGGCATGTCGAGCAAGTTTGCGCGGAAGATTTGGATTATGTCGACGCACATGGTGAAGCGCTCCTCGTTGCTCTCGACGCTCTTCGCGCCCCAGTATGAGCGATAATGCGTCTGGATGGAGCCCGGCAGCGTCTCTAGGCAGGTGTTGAGGTCGTCTCGGTCCTCGACGCTGCATATGCAGTTGCTGACGTCTGACAGCACAACCATGGTCGACGCTGTGCGCCAGAGCGCGTACTGCGACTCCACCGCGGCACGGCACGCGTGGAACAGGGTCTGCCCCAGTGGCCCGGCAGCGTCCAAGGTCAGGTGCGGCAAGCGGTTGCAAAACATGACGCTGGGCCCCAGCACCATGTTCTTGAGGGTGTTGGTCTCGACCGCGTCGTACACCAGGTTGCTGATGCCCCGGAAAATCGACAGTGCAATGTCTCTCTCGCTGGCGTAAATGCGCTCGTTGACGAAGCGGAGCAGCACCTCGTCCCACGCCCACGCCAGTGCCATGTACGCCGTGAGCGACGCCCTGGTTGCCAGGTTGACTGCGGCCACGACCGCCGAGTGGCTCCAGTGCACCACATTGGGGTCCAGGCCGACAAAGATGGACACATAGCGCACGGTTTTCAGCACGGTGAGGTCAAACAGCGCGTGCTGGTTCACGACCCTCTTTGTGACAGAATTCAGCGCGAGCGGAGCGTCGGACCCGTCGTACGCGCCGTGGTGCAATATGGAGACGGTGCCCTGGTTGACTGCCGAGTCGAACTTCTTCTCCATGATCCCAAAGAGGTTGAGCATGTACCGGTTCACCACCAGTTCCGTGAGCTCGACGCCCACCAAAACCCCTGCCCCGACCAGGGTCATGAGGTCCGGCACAATGTTGTCTGGCTTGGGCCTGCGCTGCAGCGGCCACGGCACGTTTCTCCGGACCATCAGCGTCCGCACGTGCACAAAGTAGAGCCGCGTCTCGGCGCGGGCGTTGGCCGGGTAGTCGCACTCTTGGTCGCCTGATGTGCGCAGGCCAAGCTCGTGCTTGATGAAACGCAGAAAGCCGTGGCGCACGACGACCAGCACGTTGATCTGATCAAACAGGGAGACGCTTTGGATGAACAGGTTGTGCCGCGAGTCGGACTCGATGTTTTCCGCGCTCCAGAAGCGGTCGTCGCCCTCAAAGACGATCTCCCGCGTCAGATTCGACGAGCACGAGCGGGCGAGAAGCTCGTCGTAAAACAGCTGGTTGCGTTCGCGCAGGAGCTCGCCCCGTTGGCACTCAAACTGGGGCCGGGTCAGGAAGAGTCGGCTGCTGCGAAAGTTTTTGGTCACCTCGATCGACGTCACGTTGCTCTCGTCGCCGCAGGTCTGCAGATATTCCTGCGGGATCACTTCCAGGTCCGGGTTCGTGCCATACACAAAGCCCGTGCGGGTCTGCACGCCGAGGTTCTGGTCGGCAAAGACGTCGGACGTCGCGTAGGGGATGCGGAACAGGCTCGAGGTCGTGGCCGCGCTCCGCTGCCAGCCCGTGGAAGCAGACTCTGCAGGGATCTGCGCCATCACTTCGCGCATCTGGTACACCCCGAGGACCGTGGACGTCAGGCGCACGACGGACACGGTCCACACGCAGTCCCCGTTTTGGATAGAGCATGACGGGACGAGGATCGCGTCCCCGCAAAACGCGACGGGCTGCTCCCAGGCCCACTCAAACCCCTGCATGTCCCTGGGCGGCACGAGGGCCGACTGGTTGGCGGCTGCCACACCCACGCTCGTCGCCACATAGGTCGTGGCCGGGCGGCATGCCTCGCCGGCGCCCTCCGCGGCAACCTGGGTTCTGAGGGTGGACGCCGCATACTCGTCTTGCGAGTTTCGCGTGGACGCGATGCGCAGTGCTCCCCCCGCGGTCGTCGCCGAGCATTGCGTGTTGGTGCGCCAGACGCCGCTGTCGATGGACTGCTTGTCGTACAGCGTCATCGGGTACGAGCCCGAGCCGCGGTAGTGCAGGGCCATGCAAAACGGGAAGCAGGAGGAGAACCGGGCCCCGTCTGTGCACGCCACGCGGTTGCGGTTGCGGTACTGCTGGCTGTTGCCGTTGTAGTTGAATGACTTTTCCCGCACGCACAGCGGCTTGACCCAGACCACGGCGTCGACGTGATTGCACTGGCGCGGGTCTGCGAGGCAGTCTCTGGCCATGCTGGCAAACGCAAACTCCCGGGACTCCAGCCGGTCGTTTTTCTCGTCGGCGCTGATCTGCGGGAATCGCACGGGCTGCACGGCGATCTGGATCGTTGAGCACGTCAAGTACTGCGCGGTCTGTGCGTTTTCGAATCCAACATCGATCACTCGGCTCTGGTTTGCGGCGAGCTCGGGGGCACCCGTCGCAGAAAACACCGCCACGGAGCAGTGGATGTGGATGCGGCCCCCGGCGTCCGTGCACGCACACCCCATAAGGCTCGTCCTTGCCTCGCCGTCAAAGTCCGACTCGTCCGGCGTGTCCTGAAACGAGACCGGGGCGATGCCGTGCCGCAGAGAGACGGCAGGCTGAAAAGCGTCCTCTTGCACCCGGTTTCCCGTGCCGACCGGAGACCGCCAGATGACCTTGGCCCCGTCCGTGTACGCAATGGTGTAGTCGTCGAGGCGCACGAGTGTGTACGGGCGGTCGGCAAACTGCGACGCGAGGGCCTCTAGCGACAGCATCTCTTCGCCGTGGATGTTGGTCGCTGCGTTCGTGCGCTCCAAAAAGAGCCCTAGCACCGAGTCGTTGGCCTCCTGAATCCAGTCGTCGAGCAGCGCCCCGGTGTTTTCGACCGCGCGCTTGACGTAGGCAAAGACTGGCTTGACGTCGGGCACGCAGTAGAACAGGCTCTGCCGGTGGTCGACGACGACCCGGCACCGCAGCTGGGTCACGTCCCAGAGGTCCCAGGCGAGCTGCACGGCCACATTCAGCAGCGCCGACACAATGCGCCCGAGCGCAGGCTGCGTCAGCGGAAATGTGGCGGTTTCGATGAACCCCAGTGCCACGGGGCACAACTGCGTGGACGTCTTGACGAGCAAAAACAGCGCGTTCTGCAAGTGCAGGATGCTGTCCTCGAGCTGGAGCTCCCGCGTCTCAAAGTCCAGACACGACATGGTCCCTGGGTCCAACACGTTGACCGTGGACGCCCACTTGTAGTACCGACACTCCCAGTTCCGCTGAATCCATTCGTAGATGGCCGCGGCCGCCATCGAAATCGACGAGCCCAGGCTGAGCACAAACTCCTCCGCGTACTGCTTCGCCTCGAGGTCGGACAGCACAAGCCGCATGAGATTCAGAGTGATGGAGGCCGCAGTGCTGATGACAAAATTCCACAGCGGAAGCAGGACCTCGGCTGTGATTTTCAAGAACCATGCCCCCGTGCGAATCCCTGAGATCACTGGCGTGCTGACCAGAAACTTGTTGTACGCGTGCTCGAGACTGATTAGCAGCGCGGGGTACGACTCGTGTACGCCGTTGAGCAGCACGACAATGACCAGGAACGGAAACAGCGTCAGCAGAGTTCTAAAGACATAAACCAGGATCTGCGTGATCAACTCGGTCGTCTTGAGGCTGAGGCTGGAGACGAAGCCGGAGACATCGGCCGAGTTGAGCTCGCGCCCGTTTTCGACCTTCTTCCAAGACATCAGCATGGAAAAGAGCCCCGTGGCGGTGAAGGCTATGGTGGAGATGAGCCCCATTGAAATAAAGAACGCAATGAAGCTTAGCGAGAACAGAAAAAAATCGTCGTTGAGGACAATCATGTTCACCGCCAAGTCTTTCGCCTTTTGGAGGCACATATATACTCCCCACCACGTTACTGTGCATGTTTCGTTTTTTTCCCGTAAAAATCGACAATACAGACACCGCTGCGGTCCCTGTCGCACTCGCCAGTGCTTCTTTCCGGCGTCGAGAATCTATTTTGATAAACTGGATCACGCATATGGATGGACGGTGGCGGATCGCCCGTGCTGCTCTCCCGTGTCGTGTTGCAAAAAGGTTCGAGTCCTGGCCCCGCGCCGTCTTGTTCTGCTATATAAAAGCCACCGCTCTTTCACCTCAACATGCACCGACTCCTGCTGTTAGCATTGATTTGTGCCGAGCGGGTTACCGTGTGGGGCGCCTCCTGTGGCAACTTCAAAGCAACCAGCGCCCATCTTGCCAACCTTCAAGATCCATCCTGCGAGACCGCCCTTCAAGAATTGGGCTTTGATCATTTGTTTTCGCGGGAAGCGTCCATGCTCCCAGCCTGTCTGTCACCGACGGACGGAAAAGGTGGCGACGGGGGCGACGTGACCTGTGCATGCCCCGTTGGATACACGGATCCGCTTTTTCAGAAGGGCGAGGAAAAAAATCATGGCATGGGAACCATCAAGAATATCTACATGTCTGATGTGCGCTGCAGCGAACCCTGCTCACCAGAGTACTTTCGATTACTCACAAGCCCTCACAGAAAATTATGCGCATGCAAGGCAGCGGCAGGTTGCATGTTCACCGAGCGGTCTTTTCGCAAACCGGAAGAGGCTTCGGAAAACGTGATTGTTGTCGTGCCAGACGACTTGAGGGTCGACCCGCGGAGTGTGTCCTGCGTGCAGACCTGCCAAGCTAATCTGCATCAGGCGGTGTCCGACGTGCTCCTGTGCGAGCAGCTTGGCGGAATCAACTTCTGCAATAGCGACCCCAGCCAGGGCTGCGGCATGGGCCAATATCTGAGCAAAGCGGACGAGAGTGCGCCAGAGTGCAAGGCGTGCTCGGCAAAGTGCCCTCCGGGCGAAGGTGTCCAGTCCAGGTGCGACAGGTTTCAAGACCTGCAATGCGAACGATGCACAAGCACGCAGTACATCAGCGATATTACCGGGCGTTGCTCAGACTGTGACAAGGACCAGGTTTATCACGAAGACCTCAAGCAATGCGTGCGGGTCGAGCGCAACATTATTGACGACCGCCGCGACGAGTGCGAGGACGGGGAGATTTTCGTGGAATTTCTGCCACACCGCGACAAATGCCGGGCTTGTCGCATCAACACGCGCCAGGTGCAAAACAAGTGCGAGCCCTGTAAAGCAAGCGAGTTCACGGCTGCCGCTGGAGCCACGGCTTGCACGCAGTGCCCTCTGTCCCATCATCGCCCGCCAGGCGAAACAGGTTGCGTGGAATGTCCTCAAGGTGCGGAGCGCAAACACGGGGGCCATGCGTGCACGCCCTGTGGCCTTCACCAGATCCGCACACTGGGGATGCCCGAATGTCAACGGTGCCAGGTTGGGTTCACCAACAATGCAGACCACTCAGGCTGCGAGCCCTTGCTGAAACGTGATGCCTGTCCCAAGGGTGCCTTTTTTCACGACGGTCTTTGTCACGATTGTTTCAATGCCACCACCGACTGCCCTGCAGGAACCCAATGGGAGTGTTCTGAGTGCATCCCCGATTCCAAAGAGAAGGCAGCGCAGTTTCCCACTTGCGGTCAGGTTTCGGCCAAGTGGCCTGGAACTCAGATGCCGGTGACTCGGGAATCCGTGCAACACTTTACGCACATGCTATTTGCCGACGGGGGTGGGTGTGCTGGCGACGCTAGGCTGAAACGGATCGATGAAACGGTCTTATCTTATGTGTTTACCTCACCCGGCCCTTGCCAAGTGTGCTGCGACAATGACTACGTGTTCAAGCAAGGGGTGACAAGCGCACTGTTTGCATGTGTCAATACCACTCCCCCACTGGAAAAGTTTTTAATCGAAAACGATTTTTATGATGATGACAACACGTGAGTCGGGCATCAAAACGGCTTACATTACGCCGACACTTGGGTGTCCTGCAGGTGCACCGTCTTCCGCCCACTGGAAAGTTTTTAATCGAAAACGATTTTTATGATGATGACAACACGAGAGTCAGGCATGAAAATGGCTTAGATTACGTCGACA
>Ga0207993_1000160_pt1 | contig 26815 bp, 26 predicted proteins | sample ETN01SmetaG_2_FD_185791 | JGI IMG/M metagenome (GOLD analysis project Ga0207993, IMG submission 185791) | Marine microbial and viral communities from oxygen minimum zone, Eastern Pacific Ocean - ETNP2014F12-01SV265 (SPAdes) (version 2) | ecosystem: Environmental > Aquatic > Marine > Oceanic ...
CAAATACCATATTCCTTTAATCTTGTGAGCGCTTTTGGTATTCCACCTGTTGTCGCAATAGGGATATGTTCTATCGCTCCTTGAGCTGTTTTTGAAACAGCTGGAGTTATGCGGACTGAACGATGTCGAGACAGCAAAATACCAGTAGCTCCTGCACACTCTCCACTTCGGATTATTGAGCCTAAATTTCTTGGATCAGTGATACCGTCGAGAACCAGAATAAATGGTTTTTCTATTTCTTCTACGAGGTCTTCAATCTCCAAGTCTGGTAGTGGGTCACATATTGCTTGTACTCCTTGCGCAGACTCTGTGGTGGTCATTGATTTAAATTTAGATTTTGCATGCATTCTTAGAGGTATTCTTAGCTCCTTAGAAAGATTGGCAATATCTTCAATAACTGTGCCTGACTCTAAACCCTCAGACATATTCACTTCTCGCACTTTTCGTGTTCCCGCCAGAATAGCTTCTCGCACAGCATGGCGGCCCTCTACTATTTGGCTACTTTCTGAGTTAGGTTTTCTGTGACTGAGATTCTTTTGATTTTGTTTGTGCTTTGATCTCTGGTTTCTTTTATTCATGTCTCTCCTGAATAAGTGAAACTGCTAAACACATAACTCCGTTCAAGGTCTCTAACCCTTCTGGGTGTTTACCTTTGACAGAAAATGGGGCATTAAGAATTTTAGACATCTTGCTTTCAATATCTGGTTTTCTTGATGAAATCTTCGGTCGCTCTGCTATTACAGAGCAATCTACATTAATTATTTCCCAGTTTTCATCGTGCAACTTTGAAACAACAATTTTAAGCAACTCGGAACTATCAACGTTCTCATAAGCAGGGTCGTTATCTGGAAAAAGCATACCTATGTCTCCCAAACCTGCCGCACCAAGTAATGAATCTATACAAGCATGAATTATTACGTCGCCATCAGAGTGACCCTTTAATGAAGAATCCGAGTCAAACTTTATTCCACCTAGCATCAGCGGTTTGGATAAATCATCATCCCATTGATGTGAGTCAAAACCTTGCCCTATCCTCATACAGTAAATTTCCTTGATTTCTGAATTTCCTATTACCTTTGCAAATGCTATCCATTAATCCTTATGACCACCATCAACTTGTCTAATTGGAGTGGGATTAGTGGATAACTTGATTGCGTATTATTGTAAGAGCATGACAACTGCTGACTTTCTTCGATCTATAGATATGTTCTCCGAACTTGATGACGCAATGCTAGAACCTATCGTAGATCAGTCTAAAACACTTGACCTTCAGCGAGGTGACGTTCTGTTTCAATCAGGAGATGACTCCAGTGATCTCTATATTGTGACTCATGGGAGAATTGCTATAGGAAACCGCTCATTTGATGGGAGGGAATCTTTAGTTGCATTGATGGAATCAGGTGACTTGTTCGGAGAAATGCCATTATTCAGTAATGATGGTAGATCTGCCGAAGCACGAGCATTAGAGGAATCCTCTGTTGTTGTCATTCCTTATCAACCTGTAAAGGATTTATATGATGAGAACCCTTCACTCCTATGGCGCGTAGTCGAGATGCTAGTGAGTCGATTAAAGAGCACCGATATTGCGCTTGCGGACACTATGTTTTTGGACGTCACTGGAAGAACAGCGAAGCGACTGTTAGAAATGGCAGGAGAATCCGATGAGTTCCAATTACCGATTACGCAAGAAGAGTTAGCAGGAATGATTGGTGCGTCTCGAGAGCGTGTCAATAAATCAATTTCATCGTTTATAAAATTAGGGTGGCTATCTCAAAGTGGCGAGAAATACATCATTCTTGACAGAAAACAACTTGAAATAAGGTCTACGTAAGGGTTATTGGCCTTTGAAAAATTCGTTGAGTCTTCGGACACTAGGGTGTTTCTGATTAGCATCTGATTTATTAGCTTCAGGATTCAAATGGACCGTTTTCATACCCAGAGTTTGTGCAGTATCAAGAAAATTTGTTGCTGTGTCTAGCACGAGACAAGATTGGTAGGCAATACCCGAAGATCTGTTTAGTATTTCTAAAATCGCAGCGTCTGGCTTTCGTACACCATAATCAGAACTAATGATCCAGGGATGAATACCTTGAAGTCCATAAATTTCACAAATCTGAGTAGACCAATCAGTTAAATCATTAGTTATGACTGAGACAGCAATTCCGCGTTTATGAAGATTTTTTAGAAAGTCTTTTCCGCCGTTGCGAAATTGTAAGCTTTTCACATATTCACGGTTAAGAGAATCAGGACTTTCAGTTAAGCCTACTTGATTCCAAAATTCAGATGCTGTTAAATTTCCCATTGTTCCAGAGCGGTGAAGATCTAAAAGTTCATCAAGATTACTATTTCCTTCTTTTTTATTTATGAACGCTCTTAGATGTTCTAGGGGTGTATTTTCTTCCTTGAAAATAGTTGTGTGAGGGTCAATTACTAGTAGTTGCAGACGCTCCGTCTGAGTTGAGGGTTGTTGATGGACTGGGGTTTCGTTTCCTGGAATCTGTTGCGCAATAGGAGATGGACGTCGCTGTAATTGCCGTTGCTCATACCGTTTATCCAAATACCAGTTTAGAATCGCAAGCATTATGGATAAAGCTAGAAGTGCTATAACTGCTAGAACTACCCAATCAAGGATCTGAGCGACTCTGTGTTCACTATTGCCTGTTACTTCAACAACTCTTTCTTCTCCCAAAGGAATATCAATTATCTCTTCGTTGCTTTGATCTGGAAGATTTACTATTACTTGTAACGAGATAGTTTCGTTTATTGGAGTTCCTAATGCTTCTTCAATGGTCTCTATTGCTATTCCTAATGGAGGCTCCTCTAATAAATTATTTAGAGATTCATCTGTAAACAAATTGAGGCCATCTGTAAGATCAACGACACCGGAAACTGCAAAATCTCGGGATTTGCTTGTTATCTCTGAAGAAAATTTCCAATCTTTAAAAGCTTCAGGAGAGTTTGTCAGTTCATTTAATACCTTTTGTAAGTCGTCAGGGTTAGTAAATGATTTTGTTGACTCAAACCACTCTCTCCCATCGGAGCCAAGCCCTGTACTTTCGAATTCCCAACCAGCTTCAATAAGGTCGCTTATTCGCAAGGCCTCTTCGATGTTTTGGAAAGCAGGCTGATTTCTAGCCTGTTCATCAAGTCCTACACCTGCAGTTATCTGTCCAGATCCATCTTCGGCTAAGTCTATTTTAACTCGCAATTGAATTGTGCAAGCAGAAACCAACAGCAATGAAGCCAAGAATAATAGCGCTAACGATTTCGTTTTAATTTGCACAATTGCATCGTACCGCCAACAAGTGTGTACGCTTGCGCATGCTGACTATTCAGCTGTAATAAATTCTTCCACTGATGGTGGCTCAAAACCCTCTACAGCTTTGAACACAATCTTACTATTGGTTTCATCAACTATTTCATTGTCTACATCAACAACGATAATTTGGCCTGCAGTGAATTCTTTCAAGAGCAGTCTTTCCGATAGTGGGTCCTCAACGAGCCGCTGTATGGCCCTTCGAAGTGGCCTTGCTCCCAGTTCAGGGTCATAGCCTCTATCAGCAAGATAGTGCTTTGCTTCGACGGTAACCTCTAATCCCATTCCCTGCATCTCAATCTGTTCTTTGAGTCGTGCAACCATCAAATCTACTATCTGGGTTACTTCAGCCTTTGTTAACTCGTGGAAGACGATGGTCTCGTCTACGCGATTTAAGAATTCAGGCCTGAAGTGATTTTTCAGTGATTCCGTGACTTTTTCTTTCATCTTCTGATAGGAAACAGACTCGTCATTGGCAGTGAAACCAAGATTAGCTTTCCGTAAATCTCGTGTACCGAGATTTGATGTCATGATTAGTACCGTATTTCGGAAATCAACAGAACGTCCTTGACTGTCGGTTAACCGCCCCTCTTCAAGTATCTGGAGGAGAGCATTAAACACATCTGGATGAGCCTTTTCAATCTCATCAAAGAGCACTACCGAAAATGGTTTTCTTCTTACTGCTTCGGTTAGTTGTCCACCCTCTTCATAACCCACGTATCCTGGGGGTGAGCCCATCAAACGACTAACAGTGTGTTTCTCCATGTATTCAGACATATCTAAGCTGATGAGTGACTGTTCATCGCCGAATAGGAACTCAGCAAGGGTCTTTGCTAGCTCTGTTTTCCCGACTCCTGATGGTCCTAGGAATATAAATGATCCTGAAGGCCGTTTAGGGTCTTTTAACCCTGCTCTGGTTCGTCTGATTGCTTGGCTTACAGCCTTTATGCTGTCTTCTTGCCCAATCACACGTTTGTGCAGCTCATCTTCCATACGTAGAAGTTTCGCTGTTTCTTCTTCAGTTAGTTTGTAGACGGGAATTCCTGTCCAGACTGACAGAACTTCAGCTATTGCTTCTTCGTCAACTTCATCAAAGAAATCAATTCCGGAATCTTTCATGTCAGCTTCCATTGTTTCTTTTTTGCCTATGAGTTCCTTTTCTTTGTCTCGAAGTCGACCAGCTTCTTCAAAGTCTTGTGATTCAACGGCGGCTTTTTTGTCGCTTGTGACAATAGCTAGTTCATTCTCAATCTCTTTGAAATCTGGAGGTGTCTCCATTCTTTTGAGCCGTAGCCTTGAGCCAGCTTCGTCGATTAGATCAATCGCTTTATCGGGAAGGTGGCGGTCTGATATGTATCTATCAGCGAGGTTTGCTGCAGCAACTAATGCTTGATCTGTGATTGTTACCTTGTGGTGCTCCTCGTACCGGTCCCTGAGTCCTTTCAGTATTTCTATTGTGTGTGATACTGAGGGCTCATCAACAATAATTTTTTGGAACCGTCTTTCAAGTGCCGCATCTTTTTCAAGGTGTTTCCTGTACTCATCAAGTGTTGTGGCTCCTATGGTCTGAAGCTCCCCACGGGCAAGCATAGGTTTAAGAATGGAAGCGGCATCAATAGCTCCTTCAGCAGCACCCGCTCCGACAAGTGTGTGTAATTCATCAATAAATAAAATTATGTCTCCGCGTGTTTTTATTTCTTTCAGGACTTTCTTAAGTCGCTCTTCAAAATCGCCTCTGTAGCGTGACCCCGCTACTAATGCTCCGAGGTCAAGCGTGTAGAGCTGTTTTCCTTGGAGGGGTTCTGGTACATCATTTGTAGCGATGGACCGTGCTAAACCTTCTACAATGGCTGTTTTACCTACACCCGGCTCGCCGACGAGGACTGGGTTGTTCTTGGTTCTTCTGCTAAGAACCTGCATGACACGTTCAGCTTCACGAGACCTTCCGATAACGGGGTCAACTTTTCCTTCTTTTGCGAGCTGGGTTAGGTTTCTGCCAAATTGGTCTAGAACCATTGAGGAACTCGAATCTCCGCCTCTTCCTCCAGTTCCCGCTGATGCTCTCTCGCCCTTACGACCGCCTTCACCTTCTTGTTCACCTGAGCCTGAGTACCCAGAGAGCAGTTGGATGACTTGCTGCCTTACGCGAGATAGATCTGCTCCGAGTTTGGTAAGAACTTGTGCTGCAACACCTTCTCCTTCTCGGATTAGACCTAACAAGATGTGTTCAGTTCCAATGTAGTTGTGGCCTAGCTGAAGAGCTTCTCTTAAGCTGAGCTCAAGCACCTTCTTGGCTCTGGGGGTGAATGGGATGTGCCCACTTGGAGATGATCCACCCTGTCCGATAATTTCTTCAACTTGCTCTCGAACAGCTTCAAGGGATATTCCTAGCGATTCAAGAGCTTTTGCTGCTACTCCTTCTCCTTCGTGTATTAATCCCAGAAGTATATGTTCTGTCCCAATGTAGTTGTGATTGAGTAGACGTGCCTCTTCTTGAGCTAGAACGACTACTCTTCGTGCCCTATCTGTAAATCTTTCAAACAAAGTGATGACCTTTCACTGACATTTTTAGTGTACTCTGCGCCCGCTTTTCTGTCAGACCGTATAGTCGAACTTAGACGGCATATTTGTTATAACGCAATCATGATTGCTTTTCTTCCAATTTTTTGAAGAAAATCACAATCAGCCGCAATTATATGAGGTCACTCATTAGGAATGAGTTAGATGTGCCATACGGCATTTCTAGGTGTCTATGAGATTTGTCACGCTTAGACTTTAATTTATGGCACTCGTTAAGTCACTCTCTGTTCTTCCAACCTTGGAAGATGACCTATCACGTTTAGAGCAAATACTTGTTGACTCAGTTGTCGCCGAAAACGATTACCTAACTGAAATCGCTAGCCACCTTATAACTGCTGGTGGTAAGCGCGTTCGTCCTGGTTTTGCGATTGCAGCGAGTGGTGTGGAAACAACAATTGCTGAAAACGTATCACGATCAGTCCTCTTGGGGGGAGTTGCCGTTGAGCTGGTTCATCTTGGCTCTCTTTATCACGACGATGTAATGGATGAAGCTGAGTTACGAAGAACTGTTCCATCTGTGAATGCTTTATGGGGTAACTTAACGGCAATTTTAGCTGGGGATTTTCTTCTTGCACGGGCATCCGAAATAGCTGCTTCATTAGGGACTGAAGTTGCAGGGCTTTTGGCAAAAACAATCGGAGAGCTTTGCGAAGGCCAGATTCTAGAACTTCAGTCAACATTCAAGATTGATCGATCGCTAGATTCTTACGAAAGGTCCATATCTGGAAAGACAGCTTCGCTCTTAGCCACAGCTTGTAAAATTGGTGGTTTAACTGCTGAGTTATCTCGTGAAAATATTGATGCCATTAGTGCATTTGGTCATTCGTATGGAATGGCATTTCAGATCATAGACGACATTCTTGATTTGACTGCTACTGATGAGGAACTTGGCAAACCGTCAGGGAATGACCTCATTGAGGGGGTCTACACTCTTCCAGTCATAGCTGCGTTCTCTACGAAGTATGGAGATGAGCTAGAGACTTTGCTTGGAAATGAGATTTCACTTGCTGAAAGAGATAGGGCTCGTGATTTAATTAGAAAAAGTGGTGGAGTGGCTGATGCGCTCTCAAGGGCAAAGTATTGGACGAGTCAAGCTGTATCCTCACTGGATTGTCTTCCTGACTCGGAAGCTACGACAGCTTTGAATGCAGCCACTGAACACCTTATAAATAGGGCTTCATCTACTGGACTTGATGGGCTGCATCAGTAGCAGCCTCTTAAGAACAGTGATCTACTGTTCTGGTCGAAGTGTTGGGAAGAGAACGACATCCCTGATCGTCTGAACATCTGCCAGCATCATCACCAAGCGGTCGATTCCTATTCCAATTCCTCCTGTTGGCGGTAAACCAAACTCAAGGGCACGTATGTAATCGGTATCGACTCCCATAGCCTCTTCATCCCCAGATTGACCCTTTTCTAATTGATCTTTAAATCGTTCCATTTGTTCTTCTGAATCAACCAACTCAGAAAATCCGTTGAGGATTTCTCGTCCCGCAATAATTCCTTCGAATCGTTCAGTTAGGCCATCTTTATCTCGGTGGTCTCGAGACAAAGGTGAAACTTCTTTGGGGTATTCTGTTACAAAACAGGGATTCCAAAGATTGGGCTCTACTGTTTTCTCATAAAGTTCAAGAATTAGTTTCCCAGGCCCATATGAGGATTGAACTTCAATATCATATTGTTTGCACAAAGCTCGTAATTCATCTATTGGCGTTTCCAAGGAAATTGCATGACCAGTCTGTTCTAGGATCAACTCAAGCATTGATGCCCTTCTCCATGGTGCAGATAGATCGATATCTTTCCCGTCGAAAGAAACTGTTGAAGATCCAGTAAGTTCCACAGCTAGATGCTCGATGAGATTTTCAGCGAGTTCCATAATGTCATTCCAGTCGGCGTAAGCTTCATAGAGTTCCAACATCGTAAATTCGGGATTATGTCTACTGGAGATTCCTTCATTACGAAATACCCTCGCTATCTCAAATACTTTTTCAAAACCACCAACTACTAGCCTCTTTAGATAAAGCTCTGGGGCTATGCGGAGGTATAGTTCTGTATCTAATGCGTTGTGATGAGTTATGAATGGCTTGGCAAGTGCCCCTCCCGGAATGGGGTGGAATACAGGAGTCTCAACCTCCATGAATTCTTTTTCTTCTAGCCATTTTCTAGTTTTTGAGATGAGTTTGCTTCGTAGAATAAAGGCTCTTTTAGCTCCTTCTGTTACCCACATATCGACATAGCGTTGTCGATATCGTGTGTCAGGGTCACTTATTCCATGCCATTTATCTGGAAATGACCTCTTAGTTTCAGCAAGAATTTCCCATTGTTCAACTTTTACTGAGAGTTCTCCGCGTTTAGTTTTCATGACCTCACCTTTGACGCCAATCCAGTCGCCGATGTTTAGAGCTGAAAATGCTTGGAAGTCTGGTGTTGACTTTGAGGGAGCAAAGAGTTGGATCCTTCCTGAGCTGTCTTGTAAGTTCCCAAAGACAACTTTTCCTTGGTCACGTCTTTGCATGATTCTTCCAGCGATTGAGACATGAACGCCTGACCCAGTTCCATCGGGAATGGATGAGTACTCGGAAATTAATTCCTCAACTGTTTCTGTTCTCTCATATTTGTACGGTGTATTCATGTTTTCTAAGTTTCGCAGGGACTTTACGGTATTTCAGGGATTTAAATGAGTAAGTTAAAGATTAAGTCCCTCTAACGCATTCATATTATCTATGAGTCGTGCTGCACCTATTCTTACAGCAACTAATACTCTTGTTTTCTCATCTATTTGATCTGTTATTGAAAGATTTTCCCCGTTAACTAACTCCACATAATCAATATCAATTACAGATGACCTGTCTAGCCGTTCAGAGATGATTCCCTTGATGACTGATGATTGTCTCTCTCCATCTTTAATTTTCTCATGCGCTTTCAATAAAGATTCTGGTATGTGCGAAGCTTGTTTTCGTTGCTCTTTAGTCAGATAAACATTTCTGCTCGACATAGCAAGGCCGTCTTTTTCTCTGATAATTGGACACCCTTTTATCTCAACTCGGTATGACAAATCTTGTGCCATCCGCTTAATTACTTGTATCTGTTGCCAATCCTTTTCGCCGAAATAAGCTGAGCAAACTCCAACAATATTAAAAAGCTTTGCAACAATGGTCGCAACACCTGAGAAATGAGTTGGGCGTGAAGCGCCTTCAAGGACAGTTGAGATCTCTTGGACAGAAACGGTAGTTAGGACATCGTCACAAAACATTTCTTCGTTGGTTGGAGTAAATAAAAGATCAGTACCCGCCTCACTAGCAAGAAAAGTGTCCTTCTCTATGTCTGCCGGATAAGTATCCAAGTCTTCTGTTTCTGCGAATTGGAGTGGATTCACGAAAATTGTCGTTACAACAGCATCATTTTCAGATCTAGCCTTACGAATAAGCGAGAGATGCCCATCGTGAAGATACCCCATGGTAGGAACCAAACCTATTGACATTTGACTATTTCGGAGGTCATCTAGACGATTCTGTAGATGTTTTGTTTCAGTTAGTATGTCCATATCTATTCGCTCTCATTAATAATAGATTGGTTTGTGATATCTTTCGCTCCTTGTAACAAGCATTCATATAAGTATCTTTCCGCTTGGGGGAGGGATTCTAGATGGGTTTCGACGGTATCATCATCACCTCTTGCTGCAGGACCAGTTAAGGCCTCATCTGGTTGTAGTTCAGATAAGCCCTCTAGAGTGTTTGCTGAAAGTTTTAGAAAGGGGTCAAAAGGGATGTTTAGTTCATTGGACAGCCTCGCGACTTGAGCCATTAATACAACTAGGTGATTTGACGCAATGCACGCTGTTGCATGGTAGAGAGGTCTGAGTTCATCAGTTACGTAAAATCTTTGGCCGCCTAATGCGTCAACTATGAGTTCTATGTGAGGATCTCCATCAATTGCGAACCAGGTGTTTTCAAGAAGCCTCTGTTTTCCTATTTCCGGTGTTGGCATTGACACAAGCGGATGCAAGGAAGCTCGCTTAGTATGCGGGAGTAAAGAACTGAGTCCGGTAACTCCTGATATGTGGGCAACAGTGGCTTTCGTTTGGTTTAGATTTTGAGCAACAGATCGAATTTCGTGATCAGGAGTCGTGATCAGGATAAAGTCAAGATCTGTTTCAAGATTGCTGATGTCATCTTCTTTTCCCAGTGGCGGCCTTACATCCCAACCAATTGAATGAAGTGCTGAAGCAAAGCTTAGGCCTGCTTTACCCGGCCCTATTATTCTTACGGTAGGAGGTTTCACCAGTCACTCAATCGGTGAACTTCGCCTTCTTTAGGGTCATTCCAATCTTCTAAAAACTGGGGCTCTAATTCACCTAATGGAATCATTACGAAAGCTCTTTCTTTCATTCTCGGATGCGGAACTATAAGGTCAGGTTCATTCACTTTTTCGCCTTCTACCCAAAGAACATCAACATCCAGCGTTCTTGGTCCCCACCGAATTTCTCGTTTACGGTTAGCTCTTTTCTCAAGCATTTGAGCATGTTCTAAAAGTTCTCGGGCTCCAAGATCAGTGTCGAGTTCAATAACTATGTTTAAATACGAATCCTGATCCGGTCCACCTACTGGTTCAGTTTCGTAAATCCCTGATACTGCTTTGAGGTTTTGAAAAGAATCTACAGCTTCCCTTAGGAAGATTTCCTTTTCTCCAAGGTTTGAACCTAGTCCAAGAAATGCACGTCCCATTGCGAAATTATTCTACGATTTGCTCTTCAGCTTGGATAGCTTCTAGTTCAGCTAATCTTTCTTCATCTAATGCAACCATTTCTTCTGGAGTCGGTAAATCCGTTGAGGCAGATGCTATTTCCCTACCTGTCGGTCCTATAACACGCTTTAGCGTCTTTTCCATTTTGGTTATTGCTTCAGGAACAGATTCAATAAACCCATTCCAAACAAGATAACCTGCAAGAGTTCCGCCCACGGTATCTCCAACTTCTTCATGATGAAGAAGTAATCGTTCGTTGTTCTTGATCAATTTATTGAGGTCGGAGTACAAGACACTTAAGACTGTATTTAAGTGACCGCCTATAGTTACGGGACGGTGGACGCATTCAATGTCAAATTCTTCATAGTTATGAAGATTATGATTTGCTGGAATTATCGAAATAACTCTTTTAAAGTCATTTCGTCGTATCCAAATCAGCTCTTCAACACGTCTCACTTTTCTATGTTGCGGACCATATCCTCCGGGTCGTTCACATACTGCTAGCCGATCTGTAATGATCCAAATGAGGTTTCGTGGCTGTATACCTTCAGCCCATTTCCCTCTCATATTTAGCTGGCGCAACTGTTTCTCCTGTTAGGTTTAGCCCTCACAGAATCTTAGTACCTGTGTGAGCTGTTCCACCCCTGATATTGGTATCTTATGCAAGATTTTTAGACACTTGACAGTTTTTAGTCAAGAGATGGATCATAACTCCAAAGATCTGGAAGGTTTCTATACTTTTCTGCTACATCAAGCCCATAGCCAATTACGAAATCCGGAGGAATTTCAAAACCAACGTATTTCAGCCCTAATTCACCAACTTGCCGCCCGGACCGAACGAGTAGTGCGCAAACTTCAAGTGACGTTGGACCTCTAGATTCAAGGTTTTTTCTTAAGTAATTGAGTGTAAGTCCACTGTCAATAATGTCTTCGACAACGATGACATCTCGTCCGCTTAGATCTATGTCAAGATCTTTGACTATTCGAACAACCCCACTAGTTTTTGTAGCATTTCCATAGGAAGACACTGCCATGAAATCAAACTCAATAGGTAGTGAGATTGCGCGAGCAAGATCTGCCATATATATGAAAGCGCCTTTTAGGACTCCAATTAACAAAGGAGCTTTGTTTTCATAGTCATTTGTGATTTGTTGTCCGAGTTCTTTTATTCGGTTTTCTATTTGTTGCTCACTGAGCAGGATTTGTCCTGGAGGTTTTAGTTGATCATTCATAACGTCGGCACACTAACCCAGATATTGAACTGAGTTGTGCATCTCTTAGATTTCTTTTGGCGGAACAATCCTTAGAACTCGATTGGTTCGTTCTACTCTCCATCCGGATCCAATATCGGTGGAGCGTATTTCCAGAGAAGCAACTGCGAGAACCCGGTCAATAGTTGCAATGTCCGGTGGGTGGTCATCATCCCGATTCTCCCATATCCAATTCCGAATTGATTCTCTTGCAACTGCCGTGTGAGCTTCTGATAACTCATCACAATTTGTAGGGTTGACCTTTTCTGATTCAGCTTTGAGAAAATCGGCTCCTGATCTCAATATGTCTGCTTGCCTTTCAAGGATTGGAACAAGATCTCTGTCTGAGATGGAGTTCAAAAGCGGGAGGATTTGATGCCTGATTTGATTACGGCGGAAGAGTAGGTCTTCGTTTGAAGGATCTTTGAAATAATTAATGTTGAATTTTTGACAGACTGCTTCAGTTTCTAGTCTTCTTAGTTTTAAAATAGGCCGCTGAAGTGATGGGCGGATACCTGAAAGACCATGCCAGGCACTTCCACGAATTAGAGCTAACAAAATAGTTTCTGCTTGATCATCTGCTGTGTGTCCTGTGAGTACATTTTCGGGGAGGACCGAATATCGTGCTTTTCTTGCTCTAGCTTCAAGATTCGGGCCTGGTTGTACTTCAATTGCTACAGATTCAAAAGTCGCTCCGAGTGATTGTGCGGTTTGGAATACGAAATCTGCTTCTGCATCAGAATTCTTTCGTATTCCATGATCAACATGGATCGCTTTCACTTCAGAGCTGACTTGAGTAGCTAGTACCAAAAGCGCCATAGAGTCAGCTCCTCCAGAGACTGCGCACTCTAGGGGACCTTCTGGGAAAGTACAACGATTCAATAGGTCACTGATCACAATGGACATCTTTAAGTATTTTTGTAAGGAACGCCAATAATTTATTGATTATTGATTCTATTGACCCATGCCTCTGGAGATTTGATCTCGTCAAGGTTAGGAAGATTCTCCGGTTTTTCCCATGCCCTGTCAAGAAGTTCAGTCCCACCTGCTGCTTCAACTTCTTCAATGAAATTTTCCCCTGCTTGGTATTGGTTAAGTTTCGCTTCAAAGCCAGCGATCTTTTGGAATATTCTGGTGAAGCCCTTCGCTGAGTTTCGTCTAGCTCGGAATGTTTTTGCGAAAACATCAGCATTAGTTACATGACCAGCGCCTGCACGGTCCATAGTTACGTCTCCATGGCCTTCTAGTAAGCTCATCATTCCAGAGATTTGATTTAGCGTCTCGCGCTGTTCGGGGGTGGTAAATAAGGTCGGCAGCCCTCCATCTTCAAAAATATCTTCACCAGTTTTCTTTGCTTCAATTATTCTTTTCGCAGCATCACGCAACATCTCTGGATCGGGATCGACTGCCTCTAATGTTTTATTAACTAAGCCAAGAAAATGATCCCTTAACCATGGAACACCAGTGAATTGAGCCCTATGTGTACACTCGTGGAGAGCTAACCAAAGACGAAATTCTTCTGGAGGAAAACCATATTTCTTTTCGATAGCCAATACGTTAGGACCGACATAGTAGACGATGTCTTGGTCTTCAGGATTCTCGTCTTCGATGATAAGCAGGTCATATTGGCCAAGTACTCTTCCGGACATCCACCCAAGTAGCATCCCCATTTCTGCGCCACTAGCTTTTGAACCGAATTCTTTGAGTAATGAAGTATCAGAATTTACTAATTTTTTTGATAGTGGTTTGAGTAAACGTTGAAATGAATCGATATTTGCATCAATCCACATTGGCCTGTCCGCCACTCTGCCGCGAGCGTTTCCCATTTGCGATACTAAACCAGTTGTCTCTGCTACGAGTTCCTCTGCTTGGGCAGTAAATCGTTCAAAATCCGGGGATAAAGTTGCGTAATGATAGGAAGATACAGCACTATTTCGGTCCCCGATTTTTGTTGCAACCTGCCGTGCTAATTCCCAATCGACCGATGTATCGGCCACGTTACAGTTCCGGATTTGGTTTCTTATACTTTGGTGGATACTTGGGTCGAACGACTTTAACGAAATATCCACCTATAACAGCTAGGACTGTCAACACAGTAGCGGGAGTTAGAACTACCGCTAACCACCAATGCCATTCCGCAGCTAAAATTTGCATATAAAGATCGTACTCCCAAATCAGTGTTGACTGACACCTTAAACATAGAGAACATAAAAATATTTGGGTTTATTAAAGATCTCCGATACCGATTTCTCCAAGATCAATTCTTTGGAGAGTTTCGCTTATCTTTAATTGCAAAGCTGGAGGGGCTTTCACCGTATCTTTCTGTGCCATCGCTAACTTGAAACGGATCTCTATTTCAAATGCATTTGTGCATTGTATGCACATACCAAAATGGTTTCTGACAGATTGTATGACTGATGGATTAGGAACGCCATCTAGGACTCGCATGATAAGTTGCTCCGAGTCTTCGCACTTGTGTTCCGGTGGCAACTCAATAAACTTTCGCAATTCACTACTTTTCCGCGAAAGTCCAGAGCTACTATTTGGCGGCAGGTTCAGATTATCGGTCATTTGATTTTGCCCCTGCAGTTTCTAATTCTTCAGAATTATTTTCATTGTTTTGATAAATCAACCGTCTTGACGTCATGTAGTCTAATAACTGATCTTTGAGCTTTGCTCTTGCTCGGTGTAACCGCGACATTACAGTACCATCAGGAATTTCCAAGATTTCAGCGATTTCTTTATAAGAAAATCCTTGAACATCTGCAAGCAGAACTACTTGTTTGTAACTACTCGGAAGAGAATCTACAGCTATCTGAATTTCATCATCAGTAAGTCTTTCAAAAAGCGCATCCTCGGCACTAATACCAAGTTGACGACTTGAAGAAGTATCTAAATTAGTTGATAGGTAAGCAGACTCGATATCTTCAACTTCATATTCATCGAAGCTTCTTTGTTTTTTTCGGTAAGTGTTAATAAAGCTATTAGTTAGGATGCGGAATAACCACGCTCTTAGATTGGTTCCTTCGTTGAAGCTTTCAAATGCTTTATAACCTTTAAGGTATGTTTCTTGAACTAAGTCTTCAGCATCAGCAGGGTTTTTAGCGAGGCGCAAGGCGTGTGAATAGAGTTGATCCATATAAGGCATTGCATTCTCAACGAATTCATTCTGGTCTGCCATATGTGTAGTTTATCTAAAAGTACTGGTTATACCGTATTGAATTATTGATTGAACTTTTGAGCCCGAGAGGGGAATCGAACCCCTGACCTATTCATTACGAGTGAATCGCTCTGCCAACTGAGCTACCCGGGCGGAACTGTAATCTTGCAACGTAGAGTGTACTAGTGACCTGCGCTGTGGCAATCATTTAATTTAATTCAGATAAAGAGATCAAAAGTGAGGTCAAAAGAAGCTTCTCATTAGCGTTACGTTTCATTACTCCATTTGCTTTTTTGATTATGTTTACTGCACGAAGGCTTCCTTCATCAGGATTTAGACGGATTTTTTCTTGAAACATAGTTGCAAATATCGAGAATCCGAACTCAAGTTCATCAGTTCTGAACCGTCTTATTTCTCGTTTATGGTTAGCTTCAAGTTGACTTCTAACACCAGTTTTAATGCCTAACTGCTTTTCATCATCAAGTAGATCTTTTATCTCCCGGTCATGTTTTTCAGCAAGTATTTCTTGTGCATCATCAATTGCCTTTTGGATTTCGTTCACGGAGGCCGTTATTGCATATCCTTCTGGCTTAAGGTTCTCTAATGTGCGTTTCCACAATTCGTAACGGTAGGAAATATTGGGGTCAGCTATTAAATCGTTAGCTCTATCAATATCTCCCCTGGCAGCGGTGATTAATAGTTGGATAGTTTGAGGATCTTGAACGTGCTGAGTTAACCAGGCATTCATCTTTGAATCAGAAATTTGATTGAATTGAACTTGCTGGCATCGAGACGCAATCGTTATTTGGTTTTTAGGAACTATTTCTGAGAGGAGAATTATGATCACTGACTCCGGTGGCTCCTCAAGAGTTTTGAGAAGACGACCAACAGCAGTTTCATTGGCAGTGTGAAAACGGTTTGCGACTATTATTTTTTTCGTTCCTTCAATCGGCGACCTTGATGCTTCATTGATGATCTCCTGCACGTCATCATCTCTATATTGATTGCCAGTTGGTTCGACCCTGATTAGGTCTGGGTGCTCACCCTTTCGTATTAAATTCATTGTCCGTTCTTCACTGTGGTCAGGATTAGTATGATTCATGATCATCGCTGCGAAAGCTTTTGCGGCGTCCCATTTACAGGAGCCTTTTGGACCCACAAACAAATAGGCATGAACAGGGTTTTGAGAGGACTTACGTAGCTGGGCGACAGCGGAATCTTGATCTATTACATCCTGGAATAGGTCTTCTGGACTCATTTCATCCTTTTCTTATGGAAGTTGAAGCCTGTCATAGATCGCCTGATCAACATCTTTTGCTACATTCTCTTGACTTTTTGTTCCGTCTATTATGACCCACTCATCATTGTTGGTTTGAGCCATTTCTAAATATCCTTTTCTAACTCTTTTATGGAAATCAATGTTTTCTTGTTCAAATCTGTCCGGACTCTTTCCTCGACGTTTAAGGGATTCTTCGACTGGGAGATCTATCAAGATGGTTAAATCAGGAGTTAATTCTTTAGTAGCAAAGAGAGATAAGTGCAGAACCTCATCTATTGGTAAACCACTCGCATAGCCTTGATATGCCAGTGAAGAGGCAATGTACCTATCAGTGACGACGTGCTGCCCTTTAGCTAACGTCGGATTGATTAACTCCTGGACAAGTTGTGCTCGGGAAGCTGCCATGAGGAGAGCTTCTGTTCTTAGTGCAAGAGGCGATATCGGGTTTAGGAGTATAGATCGTAGTGATTCCCCAACTGGCGTTCCTCCTGGCTCTCTGGTGAATGCAGCGCTTATTTTTGCTGCAACGCGCTCTGCTTGTGTTGTTTTTCCGCTCGCATCTCCGCCTTCAAAAGCAATAAACTTAGCTTTCACTTTTCGGACTCTCCTCTGTTTGTTTTTCTGGGTTGTCAATTAATATGTTGCGGACTGATGTCAGAGCTAAAAAGCCTGCACCAATGATGATAAGCGATGCTAGCCACAGCGTCACACGAACACCAGGTACAAATATTTCCCATCCAAAGATAGTGATTCTTTTCTCAAAGAATTCTTCGGATAGACCATTGAAAGTAGCTGCAACAAAGGGACCTACTGACATTGCGATAATTAAAGAGAGTCTGACAATGGTATAAACCGCAGAGAATATCCTCCCTCGCAAGTTTTCAGAAACACTTATTTGAAGAAGCGTGAACCCTAGGACATAAATTGCTCCAGCGAAAACACCGAGTAGGCCGATAAGTGAGGCTGCGGGCCAAAGCCCTGACATCGATGTAGCAAAAAAAAGTGATATTCCCGCACCAAATACTGAAACGACAAACAGTCGTACTTGACTTATTCGTTGTCGCGACAAGGCAATAAAAGCTACTCCTATAGCGACCCCTATTCCAAGAGCTGTTTGGAGTACTGACATCCCGTCTGCTGGATTTTCGCCTAGAACGTCCTTAGCAAAAATTGGTCCCAACGGGATGAGCATCCCGCCACCAATAAGACCAGCACCCAAAGCTGCGCATACTGCTCGTACGACCGGATTTACAAATATGAATTCCCATCCCTCTCGTAATTCGTCAATTGTTGATTTCAGATCTAGCTTTGGTTTTTTCTTATCTTTGACAACTTCTTTTGATGTTCTGTGTGGAATAGAAATGAAGTAAATCATTACTGCTGAGAAGAGAAATGTTAACGAGTCAGCATAGAAGCCTAAACCTATCTGATCAGCGTTAATGCTTTCTGCTCCGGGCCACGTTTCTACTTTGTCTGCAAATCTCCCAAGAAATATAAATAAGCTCGCAGCTATTGGAACTGTTCCATATGTGGCTGCCATTTGTAGTGAATTTACTGTTGTGAGACTTTCTTCAGGAACAATGCTAGGTACAACGGAGTCTTTGGCAGGAATCCAAAGGAGAGTGAAGATTTCTAATGCGAATGACGCTAGTACGAGGTGCCAGACGGTTGTTGCGAATGGAAGTAAAAGCAGAATAGCGACTCGACCTAAATCGCATAAGATCATGACTTTTTTCCTATTCCATCTATCGACTAAAACTCCTGCTAGTGGGGCAAGGAATAAACCCGGGATGATTCTTGCGGTGAAAACAAATCCGACTGCTGTTTCTGGTGTTCCCCCTCCTAATTCTGTTGCTGCTGCAGCTATGGCTAGGAACCCCAACCAGTCGCCCAATGATCCAACTAACTGAACTAGCCAAAGTCGAAAATACTGGTAGCTTCCAAAGACCTTCTCAACCCATTGTGTCGCGGCAACTCTTTGATAATCGGCGACGCGATCTCCATATCGCTGAGAGTTTGATGAACCATTTTCCACGACCACAGAGTACCGTCTTAATGACGCCTGATCATGTTGTGTATGAAAAGTATCTAGTTTTGTTGGGCACGCCGATCGGCTAATAATTCCTTTGCCCGCTCGCTTGTGATCTGTTCTATGGAATCTCCGAGTTGTAGACTTGCGTTCGTGGTGCCATCGGTGACGTATGGTCCAAATTTTCCTGTTTTAACTTCTATCGGTTTGCCTGAGACGCTATCAATGGCAGGTTTTCCATCATTGTCTTTCAAAATAATGGTCTTTGTTTGACGACGTTGAAATTTCTTCGGAGTTGCAAGCAGAGATATACAACCATCAAGGTCAATTGAGAAAATGTCGTCCTCGCTGATGCTTCGTGTTTGGACGCCGCAGTCATCTCCCTCGATTCGAATATATGGGCCAAAGGGGCCGTTGTGCACTGTGATCATCTCATCTTTTAGGAGTTTGAATGTAGCTTCACCTTTTTTAGGCGGCGGATCTATTTCAATAGTGATTGTTTCTTGTATTGGCAGTTCTCTGGGAAGACTTAGAACATTAATTGCATCTTCTATTGTAATATTTTCAGCTGACATCTTCTCAAGTAGTGAAGCTGTCTTGGGTTTTGGTGCGTCTTTTAATTCTTGGCGTTCTGTTAGTGTCGTTAGGATGTTCTCTATGGTTGAGAACTCATTGAGGGTGGCTAATAAATTCTCTAGGATTTTTATCTTGTCCTCTGCTTTATCCATTCGTGAAATCTGTTTCCAGTAACCGGCGTCGATCAATAATTCTCGCAAACGGAAACCCACAGGTTCATCAATATTATTTGTTTCCCAGGAATTTAGGTTCTTGATGAGTTTTCTTACTGCTTTAGCGGGTTTATCTTGGAGGAGTTTTTGCTTAGCTAAGGCCTCTTTAAACGAAATCGCTTCGTTCGCAGCAATGTGTTCAATATTTTCAATGGATTTTTTTCCTATTCCACGCTTCGGTTCGTTCAAGATTATTTTTATAGCATTATCATCATCTGGATTTGCTGCTGCTTGAAGATATGCGCAAGCAACTTTGATGACTTTTAGATGATGTGGTTGTTTCATCAGGCGACCTTCTTTTGATGACATAGGTGGCCACTTAGGGAAATCGCCTAGCGATACATATTCGCCAAATGATCCGTTTCGAAGGTAGACAGGCAAACCCTTGGAGGGGTCATATCCGAGAATTTTTTCAACCTGAGTTGTTGAAGTTATCTCAATTGCTTTTTCTCTATTGACCCATCCAAGGACAGTATCTGGTTGTGATGCGAGGTCAATAAGCTCTTTGGCTTTCTTTACGGTCAACTCATCGAGGGGCAGCGTTGGGGGTAGAGAAGCTGTTTCGCCATCAACTGAAATTTGCACGTAAGGCTTCTGGTTTGCAAAACGTGCAAAAATGTACTGGCTAGTTTCTTGATCATGCCCAATTGAATGCGCAGCTTCGTGGCGAATCCGAGGTAGGTCAACTTTGATTTGGTTTAGGATAAGTTCAATTTTTGATGACCATCCGGTTTTATTATTGTATTTGGAGTTCAAGTTTTCTTTATCAATTTGGTTTTGAACATTATCAACTTCTGATTTCCATCCACTTGTTTCAAAGTACCAATCGTTCAAGAAATCATCGCGAACAAGAGTCCCATCAGCGATGAGATCTAATTTCTGATTTAAGTTTGCCGTGTACTCATATTGAACTATCTCTTCAAATTCATTTTCTGAAAAATTAGTAGCAACGAATGCTTTAACCGTAGGGACTAAAGCGCGACCCATCTTGTGGGTATATTCTCTTGCTTGGATTTTCCCGATTGTTGCTGCAAAGGTTGAAGGTCTACCTATTCCTGCTTCTTCCATCCATTTCACTAGCGATGCTTCTGTGAATCGGGCAGGTGGTTTAGTTTCGTGACTATGTACCTCAATGCTTTTAGCTGTGACTTTTTGGCCTTCTTCTAAATCTGGAAGGATAGTATCGTCTCCTTGGTCTGCTAATTCTTCAGATTCATCCCGATAGATTTTTTTGAATCCTGAATGAGTAATTGTGCGTCCAGTTGAGCTGAACGTAGCGTGATATATATCTAGTTCAGGAGTTTCACCTACGAAGGTGACTCGTTTTGTTTCCCCAGTTTCATCTGTCATTTGAGAAGCTAGGGTTCTTTTCCAAATTAATTCGTATACAGCAAGTTGGTCTTTATTTAGTTCATTTCTGAGTTCTTCGGGTGTGCGAAAAGTTTCGCCAGCTGGACGTATGGCCTCGTGGGCTTCCTGGGCACTCTCGCTTTTAGTAACATACGTTCTTGGTTTATCTGGGAGGTAATCAGCTCCGCATAGTTCCTCGACCTCTTTACGAGCTGCATTAAGTGCTTGGTCTGATAAGCCGGGGCTGTCCGTTCTATGGTAAGTGATGTAGCCATTCTGATAGAGTCCTTGCGCTATTGCCATCGCAGCTCCAGAAGATCCTCCAAGCTTGTTTATCACTTCCTGTTGGAAGGTAGAGGTCGTAAAGGGGGGTTTAGGTTGCCGTCTATATGGCGATGTTTCTATTGATGTTGTCGTTAGAGGTTCGCTGGTAAATTGTTCTTGAACTCGCGCTGCGTTTTCCTCTGAGAGGACAACGACTTCATTTGGTCTTTTGAGTTCGCCATTTTCATTGAAATCATTTTTGCCTGAAGCAACACGTTTATGATTTATACCGATTAATTTTGCATCAAAGCTGAGTGAATCATTTGAGTTAAGTTCTGCAGTGGCGCTCCAATAAGCGGTGCTTTTAAAACGGATTCTTTCTCTTTCTCTCTCTACAATTTTTCTGAGGGTCGGGCTTTGGACACGACCTCCAGTTGCTCCGCCACCTATTACTTGTCGCATCAGACCAGATAGATCGTAGCCAATGATTCTGTCCAAGACTCTTCTTGTTTCTTGTGCGGAAACCTGGTTCATATCAATGGCTCTTGTATTTTGTAGAGCTTCAAGGATCGCTTTTTCTGTAATTTCATGGAATACCATCCGGTAAACCGGAAGGTCAGGTTGGAGTACCTCTACTAGGTGCCATGCTATTGCTTCACCTTCTCTATCTTCATCAGTAGCTAGGTATAGGGCGTCAGCTTTTTTTAAAGCTCTTTTTAATTGTGCAATAGTCTTCTGACTTTTTAGACTTTCAACATACCAAGGCACCCAACTTTTTGTTCCTAGCTGTTGCTGAAGTTCTTTTACAAGGGGATCGGAGAGTGAGCCACTATTTGACTCAATTCCAAATTTTAGCAAAGTGGGATTTTCATTATGTATCGATGCTGAAAACCTTTTATCAGTCTTGACGTCCTTGGGTTGAATCAGGTCTCGTATATGCCCGACGGAAGCTTCGACCGTATAGTCATCTCCTAAAAAACGAGAGATTGTTTTTGCTTTCGCTGGGGATTCAACTATGACTAGTGATTTCGGCACTATAGACCTTTCATCATATTTTGGTTAAAGAAATTTTGAAGTTTGCTAGCGAACGGAGAGGGTAACGCAAAAAAAACTATTTTCAATGCATTTTAGAAAATTCAATTATTTCGGTATTAGCTCAAGAGATATGTTTCTTTGACAATTCTTATACTTTGATGATGGATTTTGATGGCGAAAAGCACACTTATTCGGAACTACTTGTAACTACTTCGTTAACATCTTTTGTACCAGCACGAAGTAGCAATAACCCCAAAATGCCAGCAAGAACCGAGGCAAAGAGGATACCTATCTTTGATTCATTGATGATTGTCATGTCATCAAAGGCCAGATTGGTTATGAACAGTGAAACGGTGAAACCTATCCCGGCTGTGGCTGCCAGTCCGAGGAGGGATAAGAAATTCAGTCCAGACGGTGCAGTTGTAAAGGGCAGCTTCATTCCAAGCCAGGTCATAAATGTGATACCGAAAATCTTTCCTATTATTAAGCCGAGACCTATACCCCATGTAACTGGACTGGAGGCAGCGTCTTGAAGTAGACCGTCTCCCATGTTTACTCCTGCATTCGCAAGAGCGAAGATGGGGATAATAATGAAACTGGAAATTGGGTGTAGTGCGCTTTCAATTCTTTCTGCTACTGAAACTTGAGACTCTCGGAGTTCCATAGCTGTTAAACGAACATCGACAGGGTATATGTTCTCCCCTTTATCTCGGAGCCACTCTAATGCGGCTAGACCCTCTTCTTTGGTTTGTTGTGGCTTCGCTGGCGTTGCAAGTCCCAAGACCACACCTGCAATAGTTGCATGGATTCCTGACTCAAAGGTAGCTAGCCATAGTGCCGTCCCCAGAGCTATGTAAATTGGGATGTACCAGATATGAAGTCTTCTCAGTAAAATAATAACCCCCATAATTATGAGTGCTGTTATGAACCAACTAAGAGAAAGGTCGGATGAATAGAATATAGCAATAATAATGATGGCACCGATGTCGTCAGCTATAGCTAGTGACAGAAGAAAGACCTTTAAAGGTCTTCCTATTCTGTCGCCAAGGAGGGATATGACGCCAACAGCAAATGCAATATCTGTAGCCATTGGTATCCCCCACCCAGAAGTAGCATCACCACTTGAATTAAACACCACATATACAACAGCGGGAAAGACCATCCCACCGATGGCAGCTATTACAGGTAAAGCTGCAGCTTTGGGATCCTTTAGTTGACCGCTGACTAATTCTCTTTTTATTTCAAGGCCTACAACGAAAAAGAAAATGGCCATGAGCGCATCGTTGACGAGCGTTTCAAGGGTTAGATGATGTGACTCCCCTCCCATATGGTAACTTCCTATGACAAGTTCAAAGTCAGTATGCCAAAAGTTGTAATAGCTATCTGACCATGGAGAGTTAGCCCAAATCAACGCTGCTATTGCTGCCAGGAGTAGAACTACACCACCCGATGCTTCGACATGCAAAAATCTTCTAACTGGCTTGCCGACTCTTCTGGCTAAACGGCCATCTCCACCCAAAAAAGTCCATTTCGGGAGTTCAGGTATTGGAGTGTTGCTAGCCATTTAACTATGTCCTTTAACTGAGTTAAGCACTATTAAACGTATCCGACTTAGGTTTAAATTAAATACTTACAAATAAATTGTGATTGATTTCACTGAAAGAATCGTATTTCTCCTTCTGCTGCTTCAACCACGTCTTGTACGGCTTGATGAAGTGATGCGTGTTGTAATTGAAATTCCTGTATTTCAGGGTCTACTTGATCACTTGCTATGGGGAAATTAAGAGAGTCACTTTCTCCATTGAGACTTTCAAATTCCTTATCCCAATCTGTTTGGGTAGCTTTTCGTTCTAGGAACATGCTGGGAGCTTGGAGAAGAGCCCTATCAAGGTCATTGATAATTGCTAAAATTACATCTGTTGTGGTTAAAACTCCTGGAGTTGCGATCAAATGTAGCGCTTGGAGTTTTCGCATTGCCATAGCAGCAATCATTTCTGATTCGCCTAACTCAGTGATTGCCGAGTCAATTTCGGTTAGATCAATGGTTACATTTGGTTGGACGTCAAACCATTTTCGTAATGTGTTGAATAACTTTTCAGCAACTGTGTGCAGAGCTAGAAATGAATCCGGTTTGGGGATTGGGTTTAAATCGTCGTTTTCTTCCACCGGTCTAATCTACTGATTTAACTCAAGAATATGTTATTCGGTTAAAGGTTAGGAGCTCTCGTTGGATGGAGGGGTATACACAACTAGCTGGACAGTGGTTCCCTCATCAGCTGAATTAATCTTTATTTCATCGGCAAGTACTCTCATGAGAGGTATACCGAAACCTCCCTCGTAGTTCAATCTCCCTGGTTGATCTAAGGGGCCAATTGGTGTTATGTTCTCCGGATTGAAGCCTGGACCTCTGTCTTGTACTTCTACTTCAATCCTGTCAGCTGTGAGGCCACACCTTATAGTTATTCGTTCTTCTGAACCCAGATTTGCATGTGAACGTATGGCATTAGTCGTCGCTTCGGAAACAGCTAGTCTTAGGTCTTCAAGGCGCTGATCTTCGACTGCTGGGTCTAAGGCTGCTGCTGAAACAACAACTGCTCGAACGAGTGAGAGATACTCAGCTTTGGCAGGTATTTCTAATGTAATTCCCGTAGTCATAGTTTCTTAGCCATAGATTTCAGTTCATGTATCTTGCTCGGTGAGGACAGCATCTAAACCGGTTAGTTTGAACATCTCCTTGAGGGATTCTGAGAGCCCAATGCATTGAAGATCTCCGTCATGACTTCTAGTACGTTTTAACCCACCTATAAGTACGCCCAGACCTGTGGAATCAATAAAATCGACTTCAGTAAGGTCAATAATTATATTTACATGACCTTCCTGAACATATTGAACTATGCGTTGCCTGAGTTGGGGTCCGGTGGCCATATCTATTTCACCATTAATTTGGAGAAGCACCCAATTGTCACGAAACTGTTCCGTTATTCCGATCATCATAGTTCTAGCTTAGTGAATTCTGTGAATTTGTCAGCTAAGCAATTAACAATATCCTATGACTTGCTGTGAGCGAGCAGCAGTATGAGTTCATAAAGGAATTAATCTGAAAAGAATTATTGGATTCTTGACCACAAATAATCTCGGTGGGGTATTGCAGAGTCCACATCGTCTGTCCATTCAGATTCACCAAAATGAACCGAACGGTCATTTATCCTACTCATTATTATGGCGTGTCGAGTAGCAGCATAAATTTCAAACCAATCAATATTCTTCGGAACAATTCCTGTAAGGTCGGTGAATTTTGATGTTACGTCCCTAGATGTCATGAATTTAGGCATGCCTGGAAATTCGAGTGCTTCAGCAATCACTTGAAAGAACTTATGCATAAAAATCATCCATCCAAGATCAACTTCAACTGGCGCAAGACCAGCCATTTCCCAGTCAAGGACAGCTACCGGTTCTAATGATTTGCTGTCAAACATGATGTTTCCAATTCTGGCATCACCCCAACTGAGAACAGTTTCACTCTCCTCGGGCCAATGTGATTCAAGCCAGTCAAAAGCCTGTTCAATTACTTGATGCTGCCTGCCATCTTGAACTACCCAGTGATAATACTCTTTCTGATTAGTGAAGTGTCTTTCCAGAGCAGTATCGCCTTTAGTATGGAATTCCAAGAAGTCAGTATCTGGAGATTTTTGTTTGATTTGGTGTAGTTGCGCAATGATACCAACGCACAGTTCTTGTAATTGAAGTTGACTTTCAGGTGTCGCATCAAACAGCCATCCTCCGAAAACATATGGAGGAATGTCAGGTGGCACCCTTCCCTGTACTTGTTCCATCACGAAGAAAGGAACTCCTAGAACATCGATTGATGCTTCTTCCCAAAGGACTTTTGGAACTTTTATATCCGTGAGTTGTTCTACAAGTTTCATTACCTTGACTTGTGAAGAAAGGTTGTAATTAGGGAATACAGGTATATCTTGATCAGTCGGTGCAAGTCTGGCAACTAGCTTTTTATGAACTTCATTCTCGGCTTCACCCCATGTTGAGTCAAATAATAGGGTTTCACTCGACATGCCAGACCCTGAAGGGCGATCAAATTCACTTATGATTGCATTTGTTTCACCAGTAACCTTTATTATCCATTCAGATAAATCAGCGTGAATAGTAACTGGATCTAAAGAAGTACGCTGAGGTTCTAGTTCATTGGTCATTGATATGACATTAGTTCAGGAAGGTTGGGCTAGTCAGAATTACATAATCTACATTTTTTGTATATGGAAATGATTCAAATAAAAGGATTTATAAGTTCAATAGGATTTTCTGACGGAAATCGCTTTGTAATAGGCCACTGGAAAGAGTCTCCCATAGGTGAATTTGGTGACATCATGTGGGGAACTCCTGATGGTGAAAAAATTTTAGTGGCAGGAAACGACCAGGTTGCAGACTTTGTATCAGCTATCTACGACTTCGACCGTATCCAAATTGAGAATCTTCATACTTCATCAGATGGAAAACGAACTGAAGCTAAAGCACATAACCTTGATATAGAAATTTTAGGGGGATTAGTAGGAGGGATACTGCCCACTAGGCCATTAGCTTTCACAAAATATATTGAAAATCCATTTGCTAACTTACTCATGGGGGTCAAAACCTACGGGACTAGCTCTAGAGGAGTTGAAGAGTGGTACCAGGCAAAGAGGTGGAGGTGGGTTAAGGATGGATCAGTAAAACTAAACGGCGTTAATTTAGAGTCTCGTTCTAAATTTACAGAGCCTATTCGTGTTGGGTTCTCTGAGCCACCTCGAAAATCTGCAATTGTTGAAATTCATGTAAGTATCAAATCCCCTTTTGCTTTCAATTTTTAATTACTCAATTACTCTTGAGTCGCCTTCTAGCTAAACATCGGCAATACTATGATGAAATACCTGGGAGGTGTCTGAGTACCTGGTGGGCTCCCCCGCCTTCAAAGCGGGTGGGACGGGCGATCCCCGTCCGGCGGGTTCGATTCCCGTCCACCTCCGCAA
>Ga0207993_1000162_pt1 | contig 26554 bp, 38 predicted proteins | sample ETN01SmetaG_2_FD_185791 | JGI IMG/M metagenome (GOLD analysis project Ga0207993, IMG submission 185791) | Marine microbial and viral communities from oxygen minimum zone, Eastern Pacific Ocean - ETNP2014F12-01SV265 (SPAdes) (version 2) | ecosystem: Environmental > Aquatic > Marine > Oceanic ...
CGTCGACACAGAGACCAGGGTAGGTCATTTGAAGCCGGTCGTGCTCTCGTGCTGATGTTACGAGTCGTCGTGCCGACGTGCGGTTCGTGTGGCAGTGTGGCAGACGCGCTCTGGGCGGACCATCCGGCGTGTTTGCACAGGCACATCGACGCCTCCAGGTTCAAACCTTTCGAACTGATGTTGCACGCCATGCAAGCCCCAAAATGTTTCAATTATCTTTACTGTGGACACATAGATATGGGATTACAAAGGTTTAATTATGAGTTGCGTAAACGTCGCGAAGCCGCCACATGACCCCGTAGTCATTCGTGCCGGACATGTCGCTGTTGTCAGCGCCCTTGGCGTCGTTATACTTACACTTGACGACGGTGACGTTTCCAAAGCGCACGTGTTCGTCGCTTCCGTGCGAACCGACTAACACGCGTGACGGGTGGGCTCGGAGATAGTCCACCGCGGCGTTCATGTATGCCCCTGGACCGGTCGGGTAGAGGCAATCAAGACCATAATGATCGTGGTCGACATTCCACAGTATGAGATCAATCATTTTTTTTGAAATAGCGTGCATGGGCACCGACCCTATGAACGCCGTGTACAGACACAACTGGTTCGGCGGACAATCGGTGCTCGTGTAATATTCTTTGAGTCCGTTGTCATAAAACACATCGAGTGACTCCAAACACACCTGACGAAGATCACTGTACCACCCACCCTCCTTGTACATGATGAGATGGCGCATGAGGTCACACTTGAACGAGTAGGGTTTCAGTCGATGGTATGCCTCGAGCACTCGGTCGTCGTAATTGTCCTTGATGTACTGCACGCAATCGTCACCCGAGTACATCTTGATTTTGAATCCAGGGTTTTTCCGATACCACGTCTCGAGCGCCTTTTTCAGTCCGTCCGGGAACGTGGGCATCTTACCCCCATCGACGATACATACCTTGTGGATGACTTTGGGTATCATGACTGACTTAAACAACTCTCAACTTTTTAACTCACAGCCATGACGGTCATCGATTGTTTCACGTTTTACAACGAACTCGAACTCCTTCACAAGAGGTTTGAATATCTCGCGCCCAAGGTGGACAAGTTCGTGCTCGTGGAATCGACGAAGACATTTCGTGGGAATGACAAACCTTTGTTCTACGACGAGCACAAGGAAGATTTCGCACAGTGGGCAGATAAGATTGTCCACGTCATCGTCGACGACAACCCGGAGGGTGATGATCCGTGGGCGCGGGAGAAGCATCAGCGCAATTGCATCACTCGAGGGCTGGATCAACTCAATCTTCAACCCGAAGATTACGTCATGATTGGTGACGTAGACGAAATCCCATCACTCGATTGGGTGGGTACCATGCCCGATGAAGCCGTCGTCGTCACCGCACACATGTACGCCTTCGAGTATTCGCTGAAATGGATGCAAGTCGTCGAGCCGTGGTTCGGTACGGTGATGGCGAAATACAAATTGTTCTCGGATGGTGAACAAGTCGTGCCCCAGTTCTTCCGCGAAAAGCGTTGGTCGTTCCCATACGCCCAACACGCGGGGTGGCACTTTTCCAGTTTCGGATCCACCGATCATGTGTTCAACAAAATCAACAATTTCAGTCACTGTCACGACGAAAGCGTTGCACCGGTGACGAAGGAAGAATTCGAAGATCACTATTCCAATGGACGCTCGACGGACGGTCGGTTCCATCACCAACCCACGCCCCCGAGTGTCATTGACAGAATCCCCGAGGTGTTAAAGACCTGGAGCGACTATTGTAAAAGATGCGAGTCCTCGTCCTAGGGTCGAGGGGGGTCGTCGGTAAGGGCGCGGTGTGCGCACTGGAGACGGCTGGACACGAGGTGGTGGAGTGGGACATCAAAATCGATGACATGCACGACTTGCGTCGGGAGGAGTGCGTGCCCGACCTTCGACGACTCGTCGAGTCTTGTGATTTCACGATATTCCTGGCGTACGACGTGGGTGGGGCGAAATACCTGACAAAACCTACGACGGAGTTTCTCGACAACAACGTTCGGATGATGACGAACACGTTTCGCGCGCTGGCGGGCACCCCGTTCGCCTTCGCCTCGACGCAGATGTGGAACATGGATCATCCGTACGGCACCCTGAAACATTTGGGCGAACACTACACCCGACTCCTCTCCGGTGTGTCCGTGCGACTGTGGAACGTGTACGGGTACGAGGAGGTGTCGGAGAAATCGCACGTCATCGCCGATTTCATTCACAAGTTCAAGACGACCGGCAGGATTGAACTCTTGACGAACGGGCAGGAGGTTCGACAGTTTTTGCACGCGGACGATTGCGGTCGGTGTTTGGTGGCACTCGTGGAAAATTTCGAGGCGATCAGGTCACGCGGTCACGTGGACGTGTCGTCCTTCGAGTGGATCACGATCTTAGACCTGGCGCGAATGATCACACCAAACAGTCTGGTCCGGAGTTTCAGCGACCCGACGCACACGCTTCGGGAAGACCCCGATCGATTCATGCTCAACTACTGGAAACCGCGGATCACGTTAAAGGAAGGGGTCGATTTGATGATAGATGAATACGATCGTCGACAAAACACTCCACGGTAATGGCGACAGCGATCGACACCTGACGACCCTGTTCGGAATGGTCTTGGGACAACGCCCTAAGCGCATCCTTGAGTTGGGTGTGCGTGGTGGGAGCACGACGCTTCCGTTGTTGATGGCGGCGAAAGAGGTCGGGGCGAAGGTCGTGAGCGTGGACCTCCAACCGACGATGTTCCAATGTCCGGACGAATTGCTCCCCCACTGGGAATTCGTCCAGATGGATGCGCTGAAATATTTGGCGGAATTGGATAAATCAATCGTCCAGGATTTCGTGTACGTGGACGATTGGCACTCCTATCCACACGTGGCGAAGGAATTGGCGCTGTTGGACGAGTGCGTGACGCCGTCGAGCGTCGTCGTCCTTCACGATTGCATGTACGGAACGACACCGTTTTATCACAGCGATCTCACGTCCAACGCGGGGGCGCAGTGGGAAGGGGGTGGACCGTACCGCGCGGTCGCCGAGTTGAATCCGCAGTTTTGGGAGTTCGCGACCATGCCGTGGAACAACGGTCTGACGATTTTACGTAAAAAGTACTCGAGTAGATATCACAAGGTTGTCTAATCAATTCCAAACATAATATATCTCACAATTCCCATACACAGCCGCGGTGTAGCCGAACGTCGAGAATCCCACCATGTCTTTGGGTGACCCCGCGGTGACGCACACGGTCGTGCATTGCGACAGGAGGAACCAGTCCACGTACGCGTGCGTGGCATCCTTCGCACCTTTGAATTCCCTGGACGCGATGACTATCTCGGACACGTCGTAGGTTCGAATCTTCGTCGGGTATTTCTCGGACAGTTCCTTCTTCAGTTCGAGACTGTCGCTCGCCAAGAAGATCGGTTCGTCCACGCGTTCGATGATGTCTATAAATTTTTGCAATCCATCATCACTACACATGAGCATGGGCGTTCCCTTCTCTATGTCGTCCGAGTTCCCGACGTGTTTCGAGTCCGAACCGTAGGCGGCGCGTCGGATGTGCATACCCAGCCGACACCCGTGAACGTTCGCGTCCACCAGGGACTTGACGTGAGGCGGTGGTCGAACGAAATCTCGAATCAACGGGTGCACGTGTTTCATCGTGAACGGATTCAAAAAAATTTGAGCGTTGTACGTCTTTTCCCTCGGGTCGTCGTCCACCGTGAACCCTTCGACACAGTCGATCGGTTCGGGTAAGGACAAGTCTTGGTGGGGGTGATTATATTTGAAATCCGCCAGCATGATGAGTACGTTCCCGAACCCTTGGTTCGGACTGATGTTGAATTTCATCTATGACCGGTGGTCAAAAAAAATGTACAGATATTACACAGAACAACTCATGGGTTCGAAGAAACCCCAGTTGATGCCCGCGGTCACCCCGGCGATGAAGCAAGCGCTGAACAACGCCAAAAAGTTGGCGAGCGGTAAGGTGTCCTTAGAGATGTCGTACGGTGCCATCGGACTTGTGTGCGTAATGGCGTTCGCCTACATGATCGTCTCGAGCATCGGCGTCGACACGTACCGAAAGTGTGACAACAAACCGAAGAAACCGATGTACGAGTTTTTGACTCACACTCTGACAATCGCCCTGACTATCCCGTTCACCCTGTTCTTGGGTCGTATGTTCAAGAGTGATTTGGGTCTGTGGATGACCTTCTTCGGGTTGATGGGTTTGGTCGGTGCGTCCATGACCGTGCACATCACGAACAAGTGCAAGAACTCTAAAAAGTCGAACCGTCAATTTTCGTATTTCGCCTTGCCGATGTTCATCTTGAGTTTGCTCATCGGTGGATACATGGTCACCAAGAAGCCGAAGGTGAAGATGGCGTTGACGAAGACTTTATAATTTATCACACACCAAGTAAGGGATGACCATCGTGGAGTCCACGTACGTGCTGTGTTGTATGTTCGCCCACGCCCTCAGGCGCACGGGGCGGATGAGCGTTGAAGAAAAACTAAAAATCCTTCAGGTCATCTGCCACCTGGCACAGAATCCTCATACTGGCGTCGTTCTCGATCGCGATGGTACACCGCGGTTATCAGGTACAATTGCAGGAGGAACGCCGCTCCCGAGTACAGCGCCGACGCGTTCGCTCCTTGCCTCGCCTGATACACCAGCCACATGAGAGATGCGAGGACACCCAAGTACAGGTCGGGTAAATCTGACGACGAGTATTCCTTCCGCATGCTGTCGAACATCTGGTACACACCGATGCTGACGGCACCGATCATGAGTGCGCGATCCATGCCTTTATAATATATTCACGAGAAATATAAAATGCTCTCACCCGTGTCCAGAAAGATGACGGTGGATGAAATCCTCGAACGATTTTCTATGACTGGCAAGGAGGCGAAGAAGGTTACGGATACCGTCGAACGAATTCGCAGGGTGTACATGGCGGACGGGCTCACCAAGGAGGACATTCCCGGCATTCTCGCCGAACTCATGTCGTTGTCTTCCAGTCTCAAGAAGGGTGCGAAGGGTGCGATGGCGCTCGACGGACCCGCGAAGAAGAAGTTGGTGACGCACTTGTTGTTCTACCTCATCGAAGAGATTGATTCGGGTGACGAAGACACCGAACGCGAAATCGTGTTGAAGAACATGGTCGGTCCGATGATTGACGGAATGGCGATGTTGCTCAAGGTTAAAAATATGTGCAGATGCTTTGGTAAGTAATGGGCTTTCCGAGTTTGGAAAAAATGGTCGAGTACGGCGTGTTTACTATTTCACAACTAATCAAGTATAACGAGGGTGAATTACGCCCACGCAAGATTCGCCCACTCAACGAGTGTGGGACGTGCGCCTTCGTCTACGAGGGGGTGTCATGTAACAATTGTCAAGCCGGGTTGATTATCAGACCCAGCGCCGAACCGAGATCGGTGTGAGACCTCGGCAGGGGTTTGGAACGCTTCAATTTTAATTTGGGCGTCAGCGATTCGTTCTGAACGTTCGTCTCCTTTATTTCCTCCAATTTCTTCTCATTGGTGGCAATAGACGACACGGACACGGTCTTCACGCCCTTCTCTTTGATTTCTTCCTTCGGTACGTCTTTCACCAGACTCTTCGTCGCGTCGCTCACTAACCCCTGTCGAAATTCCTCGATCGTCATGGTACCCCCGAAAACGTTCAGCAGGTACCGACTCGGCGCTCGCTCTATCGGTGAAAACTCGTCATACATTCGTTTACGCATGAGCAGCATGTTGGAACAGATGGTACCACCCTTGTGGACGCCGTACTTTTCCAACGCGAAACTTTTCATGCACGACCAGGAACAAAAATTCCCAGTGGTCTGGAACGTCTTCTTCTTGGCATCGTACGCGTACGGCATTTCTAGGCGCTGGGTGTCGAAATCGTGACAGCACCACCAGCAGTACATCCTTCCTAACACACAAAAATGTTCTTTAATAGTAGATGAAGAAAGTCGTCGTCACCATTGGGATCGTCGTCGCCGTGTATCTGTGGTACAAGCATGAACAATACGAGTCCGAGAAGAAGGAGAAAAAGTTGTCCCAGGAAGAGTTAGATGCCATAATTAAATTTATCAAGAAGTGAATAGATGGGAAGCGTTCACTACGTGTACGGCATGCCCGTGTATGTCGGAAAATTGTCAGGTGATTCACAGGAACACATTCTCGAAGACGTGACAACTTTCCTCCAAAAAAATCAACTCGATGTGGGGTCTCAGGACGATTGGAATTGTCGCACGTCGTCCAAACACGCACTCGAGGAGAACGGTGACGTGACGCAAGTCTTGGAGTCGAACGTGCGGGTGGATTTCGAATCCACGTGTCTTCTAGGCGAGTTGAAAGGACACGTCGTACATTACTTGGAGGCGTTGGGTGTCACCGAACCCTTGTCGTTGACTCTGGGAAAAGACCTGTGGGTGAACGTGTACGACACGGGACATTTTCAGGATACACACATCCACACGGAACCAGGCGTTCCATGTCTCTTCAGTTTCTCTTACTTTGCCAAATTCGATCGCGCGACGGACGCACCATTCGTGTTCATGAATCCAGCACCACCCACACACTGTCCCATCCTCGAACGATCGAACATCTCATTCTCACGAGAGTTCGCACCGGAATTATCTCAAGGTGATTTGATCATCTTCCCGAGTCACTTTCCCCATAGGGTGGGAGTACAGGAACATGACACGGCGAGGACCACGATCGCTGGAAATTTTTATAAGAGTGTATAGCAGGAGGCAGGAGCATGCCCTACGCACTCGCCAACATGTACGCCCAGAGCGCGGACGACACGGGTCACACGCGTGGGTGCGCCGGTGCGACGGATCATGGCATTCAAGATTCTAGTTTTCGCGATCACTGCAAAGGTAGTTTCATCATCGGCACACACAAACCCCGCGGATGTTGCAGGAAAAAGACTCGATTCCATTGCGTTCACGACTGTAGCGGTAACATCATGTACAAACAAGGTACGAAGGGTCACCCGTGTGAAGGTGCCGATCACATCGAGCAAGTTCCAATCAACATCAGTGGGTCGGACTTGACGAACGGTCTCCGCGCGGAATTCGGAAACCCACAGGGCGCCGCGTGGTGTCGATGGGATTCGTTAAGCGCGTATGACTTGAAGAAAATGTCCGGGAATGACAAATACAAGACGGGTGGCATCTCGGGATATTCCGTGTGGGATCAACTGGTCATAGGATTGAAAAAGGGTTCGTACAATGGCGAGGGTTCGGGATTCTGTGAAGACGCGAACAACATTCGACAGGTGGTTCACTCGGACGGAAGCACGTGTTATGACGTCGTCGAGAGAAAAGTCAACGAAGCCTCGGCGAGACAAAAGGCGACAGCATATTGTGAAGCAAATTTGCAGGAGATGAAGACCGATGAGTGCAGCAGCGATGTGCTGGGTGACGACAAATACATCGATCTCATTAAAAAATATTGCGAGACGGATGATGGGATGGGTGATGAGTGGTGTGCGTGTTATAACGCGTGGCAAGGAAAGTGTGACAAGAGGAACGCGGATGATTACGCGGGATGCACCACCGTGAACGACGCTCATAATGCACTGATCGACGACATACCCGAAGACTCCCTGTCCGGCGGTACCCGAAGGCAATTGAAAGAACGAAAACACTGTCGCGCGAAAATCTGTGACAGACCGGAGTCGTGGCAACCACCGAACGTCATGGATAACTGCGATCTGAATTTACAAGTGTGCATTCAAGACGTGAAAGTAGCGGGACATTTAGTGGACTCGGGTATTGAGGTCAAGTGCGATAATACACAAAATGTCGGAGGTTCGAATGAAGCGGATATTCACGGTGGTAGCCAACGCCGAGGTTCTGGCGGTTCCGGTTCCGGTTCCGGTTCGTCCAATAGAAAGAGAAAATTGATGGTCGGCGGTGGCATTGGTGTGACATCGTCGAGCATGGTTTTGTCGCTGTGTTGCGCCTTAATTCTTGTGATGGCTATGCCAGAAGCCGTGAACGAGTAGTAATTATTATAATGAAATCACTGTCTCTTAGACGACGCCATCACAATGATTCCCATCATGCAGAAGCAACTGAAGACCACCGACGCGAGGATGTACGTGTCGTCCTTCTTTCGCTGCTGTTTCCTTCTCGCGGCATTTTCATCCGTCGCCGTCAAGATTCTTTGGAGTTCTAGGGCTTCGCCCAAGTCCGGGACGTCGCCGAGCATTTCCAAATCTTCCTCGGTTCCTCCTCTACCGAGGACACACGCGCGCACCACGTCTGAATTTTTCATCGTTCGCAACTTGAAAGTCTTGCCACACGCCTCGAAATTCGTTGGACACGCCCCTCGATTCTTTGGTACGAAATGATTTGTCGTGCACACCCGTCGTCGACAGTGGTTGTATCCATTTAATTTGTCATAGGAACTCTGTCCCAGGACGGCATCGTCGGCGAGTTTAGGGTCGAGTATCGCGTTTCGACACCCAGCCCCGTCCGGGCTATCGCCACACTTATCGTTTACCACGTTGTGACACAGGCACCATTGCTCCTTTGGGTTCTTGTTGCAATATTCCACATTGACCTCGTTGTATACGTCCTCTCCGAGGGCACCCTCCGAGCACTGGGGCGTCACCGATTTCCCAGGGTTAAGTCTGTGATCTTCCAAGCAATATGCCTTGAGTGTGTCCCCTGACATGTCGAACACGGCGCATGTATCGTCACCCGTGGCTGTGATCCGGTCGTTGAGTCGGTCGGTCTTCTTCCCCTCTTTAAGGCACCAATCGGTCGCCTTCATTCTCCATAAATTTGTGACACGCCCGACCAACTCTGGGGTATGTTCTCTAGCGAGTTCGATCCATGAATTCGCCATGCGCACGCCGGGCACACCCACATCCTCGATGTCGAGATCGTCACACACGTCTAACTCGCCTTCGTTTTTAGGTCGACGTTCACATGCGTATTCGTCGGAGCCCATCCGGTACGTAAACTATCTTAAGCCTACAAATTAATTTCTCTCCCAGACGGTCTGACATGATATTTTTTTCTGCACACATCGTAACTACCAGCAGACATGGGAGGGAAGAAATCACAAACGGTGAAACAGTTCTTCGAGATGGACGCTGTCACCGAAATGATGACGAACCAAATCACGAAAAATGCCGTCAAGGTTGGTAACGAGCAGACATCAATCAACAAACTCGAGTTAATCATCAAGGGCAACGTCATAGGATGTGAGATAAAGACCGCACAGTCAATAGATGCGAAGATGACAAGTACAGTATCAGCAGCCACATCGGAGATCGTGTCCATGGCGAATGATATACAAAACATGCTGGAACAGAGCGCGTCATCAAACATGAGCATGCTCACGGAGTTAGGATCGCTCAGTGATATTATAGGGGAGTCAGACCAAAATATCGAACAGACAATCAAGACCGCCGTGCGAACGACGGTCGAACAAAACATCACGACGGAGAATCTGACTCAGGTTATGAATGAACAAATCAACATCAACCAGCAGCGTTTGATCTTCGGGGGTAACCTGATCTGCCCGGAAGGTAAGGGGGGCTTGGACCTGTCCCAAGATATCACGGCTCAACTTTCGGCGGAGGTCGTCAGCGAGGTGATGACCGAGAAACTCTTGGAGAACAAGGTGATCAACGATCTTGCCGCCGCCGCGGAGGCTGGGGTCACACAGGAGAACACGGGTTTCGCATCCATCATCGACAGCGTCGGCGGTGCGATCTCGGGTATCATCGGCGCGTACGGGAACATCGTGTACGCGTGCGTCGCCCTCTTGTGTGTGGTGTGTATCGGTTTGGTCGTTTTCATGATGTCACCGGCTGGTCAGCAGGCGACCCAGAACATGTCGAAGGCTGCGTCGAAGAAGATTTAAAGGTTCGAGACGAGTGCTCATTAGAAATTAATCATGTTACGTACGCATACTGACGGATTTGAAATCGAAGCGACTCGTGATGTCTACATCGGTGAGATGCGAGAGATCGCGAGTGTACTCAGTGCGCGTATGGGAACACCCATCATCTTAGACGAACAGGTGCACAGCCGAGAGTTTACGTTTGACTTTTTGGAGGAGGTTCGCAAATACATGCGTTGTTGGACGGAGTACCCGCTGGACTGGAAGAACAACGCGAGCATCGTTCCGGAGGGCACGGTCATCTCCACGTACTTGCGTGCGAAGGACGGGTCGTCGCTCTGGACGCGCGAAAACCTCGAAACGTTCTCGGGTGTGTTCGCCGAGTTTGGATTCGAGATGACTACGGACTACCCTAGCGGTCGTTCCTTGGCGAAATATGTCCGATGAGCGCACGTCTCGTGACGACGAATGAGACGACGAAGGCGGCGAACTCTACGTACACGTTGCGGTTAAAGACATTCATGTAATCTAAAAGTAATGACGATTTTATCGATCGATGTCGGTATACGTAATCTCGCCATGTGTTTACTCGACGATTCCACAAACACCGTGCTGGAATGGGATGTGGACGGGATCCCGCCCGAACACAAGGATGGCATTTTCCCGTGTCTTCGAGACCACCTCGACGAACGACCATGGGTGATCGGTGCGGACACCATACTCATAGAGAAGCAACCACCCCGGAACAAACGAATGGTAATGGTGATGCATTTCCTCCACGCGTATTTTGTGATTCGTTCCCCTCGCAGTGAGACCATCATCTACGATGCCAAACACAAGGTACCCGACGTCGTCGGCACGGGTCGTGCGCAGTACGTGAAGCGAAAGAAGACCGCGGTCGAGCGGTGTCGACAATTCATCGTCGAGACCGAAGACAATAACGGGCGATGGCTTCCCGTGTTCGACAAGACGAAGAAGAAGGATGATATGGCCGACACTGTTTTACAAGCACTGAGTTTCACGAGGCGAGCGGCGCCCCTACCGGTGACCAAGGAGAAGACGAAAAAGGTCGTCGCTCGCAAGCCCACCGAACAACAGAAGGAGACCAGGTACTCGAAGAGTAACCTGGCGTACATCCTGAAGAACGCGCCCGAGTGTGAGTGTTTGGAAAACAATAAGAGGTTCATGAAGGATCTTCGTCGCTACTATAAATCGATCGACGAACTGCGAGCGGACATGGGTCTTTAGATTTTCTTGGGTATGCACTTGGGTAACTTTTTCGCCAACTCCTCGCGATCGCGCATGATTTTCGCCTCCAGACCTTCACACGCGTGCGTCTCGGGAAGACGACACATCAGACAGTATTCGCGTTTACACAATTTACACTCGAATACGTCGACGATCGAAACTTTCTTCTCACATCGGGGACACCTCATCTTACAATTAATTAAAGATTATTGTCTAAACCAAGAGTAAGAACAACCAACATGCTGACACTCACGTCCAAGACCAACATCGTTTTCTCTGCGAAGAAGAAGGACCCGACCAAGAAACTCAAGAAATTTGGGAAGCGTCTCGCCCGCGAGCGACGCCAGGACTTGGAACGCATGGGTGATCGACTGAAGGAAATCGCCCGCGACGAGGAACGACGCACGAAGGAACTCTTGAAGGAGCACCGAGATTTCTTCGAGAAGAAGAAGGCACCCGAGACACCCGAAGAACAGGTTATTGATTTCTTCGAGAAGTAAATGCCCAGAACAGTGAGGACATCGCGAACGCCACGGCGAGCGCGATCCTTTCTTGATCATGTAATTCAAAAGCAGTGAGTGCACACAGGATACTGTACTGCGCATAGCGCACCTCTCGACGCGTTTTTTTCAACGAGCGTTTCATCCCTGCCCTCGACTTTTCCAAGCCGAGGATAGCGGTGCTCATGTTTTTCACGAGGAGTGGCATCTCCGCCGTGTTCCTCAGGAGTTTGGACACGTCGATGCTCGACGACACATGACTCTGCACGATGGGAGTCAAGTAGTCGTAATAATTGAATCCTTTGTCCAGGCGAAGACACTGACCCTCTACAAGGCTAAAAGTTTTCGCCAAATAAACGAACGCGCTCGGAATGATGAACGGTTTCTGTTGCGCCAGATCTAACATCAGTGGGTCGGACACGATTTCGTCCGTGAGATTTCGAACGTCCATGTTTCCCAGGTAGTTTAAGATGGTCTCGAAAAACACCTCGAGGTCTTCGATGTCGCTCTGGGGGATGATGATTTCCAATTTCACCAACGTCTCGACGATCTTCTTCGTGTCCTTGGACACGATGTGCACGAGCAATTCCATGAACCCTTGGCGAAGGGTCTCGTCGATCTCTATGCACAAACCGAAATCATACACCACCAATTGTTTCCCGTCCAGGGACATGCCTAAATTCCCCGGGTGGGGATCGGCGTGGAAGAAACCATCGGTCATCGTTTGCTTGACGTAACTCGTGATGAGCGCCTCGCAGATCTTCTTCTTGTTCACCGGGGCGTTGTCCAATTTGATGGACGGCACGTATTCCATGACGATGATGTTGTCCGTGCAGTAGTCTTCCAATACCTTTGGGGCTTTCACCCACTTGGTCTTTTTAAAATTCTTACGAAATCGTTTGGCGTTCGAGACCTCAAGTTGGTAGTCACTCTCTCTCAATAAATTCTCGATCGATTCGTCGAGGACGTACCCACTCCCAGTTCCCGTGTCCACGCCCACGCGTTCGAGAAAGGTGACGATGTCCTTGACGTTGTCCGTGTCGTTTTTCATGGTATCGTAAATCCCGGGTCGTTTAATTTTCACGACGACCTCACGACCGTCCATAAGGGTCGCTCGATGAACCTGACCTATGCTCGCAGATTTGAAGGGTGTGAAACAGAATTCACGAAACAGGTGGAGTGGTATGTGTGCGGTATCGATCTCGACGGGTGGTACGTCATCCTGGAGGCTTTCGAGTTCCTTGACGAATTCGGGTGGGTACAGGTCTCCGCGCGTCGACACGATTTGACCAAGTTTCACGAACGTCGGTCCCAGGTCGAGGAGTTCAGATTTGACCCACTGACCGAGGACCCTCTTATCACCGACCGTGTAATTTTTGTATAAAAAGTTCGCGGCGAATTTCCATGTTTTGAACTTTTGTTTCACCCGGCTTTGCGGTATCGACGTCTGACCCCGAACGGTCAGCATCTCTTGGAATTGATACACAAAAAAAATCGCACGATATTGCAAAGAAGATGAAAAAGTGGGGACGTCTGCAGTACACGTGGGCGAAGGAACCACGTTACACCGCACTTTTGAAAGGGTTCGGCGCTGAGTGGCTCGAGAGTTACGTTCGAGTACCGATCATATTTGCGATCATGGTCCTCTTCACGGACCCCACCATCGCGACGCCCAAACGAATCAAAAAGTACACTCAGACCAAATTGTTCAAATTCCTGTTGATGGTTTCGTTGGCGATGACTGCCGTACCGGATCTCGAGGTCGCCGTCATATCAGTCCTCACATACATGATCGTATTGTACGCGCTCAAGACGAAGGAGGAGCGTAAAGAGAATGGATTTTTCTAGTGACATATAGTAATGACCACCATTGTCGGTGCCGGTCCCACGGGCATGGCACTGGCGTGGGAACTTTCCAACACGAATCACAAAGTCGTCGTGTACGACAGTAAACCTTCCGCGGGTGGTTCGTGGTGGGAACCACACGAAGAGATCAGGGATCTGCATTCACACAGACTCGTGTTCGACGGTGCGTACATCAACTGTCGTCAGATGTTCAAGGAGATGGGGATCGATTGGAATGCGATGTTCAAGAAGAACGACCAAGACATGTTCACACCAATCTTGCGTCGGTTGGGTGCTCGAGATTACCTGTCGCTCGTCACCCTGAGCGCTCGGGTGTTGTCCAGACCCGATCACTACAAGGGCGTCACCCTGAAGGATGCGCTGGGGACCGTGACCGAGGGTGGTCGACGCGTGCTCTCCACGCTTCCGTTCATGATGGACGGGGTCGGGTGGGACACGATGTCCGCGTACGAATTCGTGAAGAGTTTCGATTACGTCATCTTGTCCAGACAATCGACCCAGCGAGGATCGGGGGCGTACATGTGCGCGGCGATGCAAGACGCCCTCGAGCGTCGAGGTGTTCGATTCATTTTCAACACCCGACTGGAAGACGTGGCGTACGCCGAGGACGCGTTCGTCGCCACGTTCAGTAACGGCGACAAGGTCGACGAAGGCACCCTGGTCCTGTGCGTCGATCACAAACCGGCGTTGAGTCTCGTCAAGGATAACTGGGTCGGCGCGCGAGAGAAGATACAGTCGGGTATGTACGAATGCATCAACGTCCTGTTGGATTATGAAGGAGGCGCACCGGACGTGAACATGTACGAAGGCGCGTTGACGAGTCGATGGAAAATCATCCCCGCGCGCTTGGACGATCGAACCCTGAGTTGTGTGTTGGTGAACCTTCCGGACAATGTCCTTCGAACGCCCCCACCCGAATTGTTCAGGCAGGTTCTCGGACAATTGAAACTACCCAAACCCGACCGCGTTCGCGTGGGGTGGGGTGCCGAGTGGGACGGCGAGAGGTGGCAACTGTCCCAATCGTCCGGGGTGCTGAGCACCGCAGGTGCCGTGCCGTTTTGGGGAAAATGTTCCAAGGTGGCGTTGTTGGGGATGATGTCTCCCCATCGCACACCGTTCGCGTCGATCGAGACGTCCGTGGAAATCGCTCGTCAGTTCGCCCACGAGACGTTCGGGACTCGACCTCCGGCGACCCCACTCCTTGTGACACACATTCTCATGTTCTCACTTATAGTGATCGTGCTTTATGTGTCTAATGCGGGTAAGCGCGACCGTGTATGAACCACTGTACGAACACAATGATCGACGATACATGCGTTTTGTATTGGGGGAGTCCGACACCGCCACGATTCGAGCCGTGCAGGACAAAAAGAAACATTTGATTCGTGGAGACAGGGTCGACGACCCCTTGGACGGTCGACTGTTGATGGTGAAAATTCCGTGGAGATACAGACGACCGATGTGTCGGGTGGTCGGTCTGACCCCGATCAGTGGATTGAAGAAGGGTGACCGCTGCGAACTCGAGATTGAATTCACGGGTGCGTGGAACGTCAACGGGTACAGTGGGTACACCTGGAAATTAAATGTCATCCATGTGTAATGAAGAACAAGACCAAGCAACGATTGATGTTCTGGTCCGTGGTGATTCTCTTGGGTGTCGTGCTCTACATGTGGAACAATCCTCGCGTGCGCGTGGAAGAGGTCGAGGTACCGGTGGAGGTGCCCGTCCCCGTCGTGCGAGAGGTCGTCAGACGACGCGAACCGGAATTCAGGGAAGCGCCCGTCAAGAAATATAAACCAGGACACACCCAAGCCATGGGTGTGTTGATCGGTCCGAACGAGGAGGTGTTACCCCTGTACGGAAAGGAGTCGAGATACCATCGCGATCGTTATCATTACTACACCGTGAGCGAGGGACAGCAATTGTATCCGCTGCCGATCACGATTAACGATCGAGAGTGTACTGAGGACTTGGGATGTAACGAGTTGTACGGGGGTGAGTCCGTGACCGTGACGGGAAAGACCGACACCTACACGACTAAGATTTATCGCACCGACAATTTCTTCTAACCTTCGGGTTCGGGTTCGAGTGCGCTCTGCACGGTATACTTGAGCGTGGACATTTGCGAGCAACTCAGAATGCAACAGATGCACGCGCCGAGCATCGTCATCTGGTTGGGTGGGAAACGACCGCGGAAGAAATTGAACATCATGAAGGAACACAGGCAGAGGCACGTCTGCACGCCGATCGACTGGGCTTCATTATTATCAATTTTCACCGCCATTATTGATATTGAACAACATTTTAAATTCTAATCTATGGTCACTCGCACCATTCGAGTACTTTGCCTTGAGCGTCAAAAGTTCTCGAATCGTGTCCTCGTCCAACACCCTGAAGAATTCGCGCTTCTCTTGCAGTTCATTCATGTTGGACCCGTTCTCTTTCATGTGTTGAACCCACGGGTACACCGCCTTCCGCAGGGTGTGCAACTCCATCTCAAGATCGGCGAGTCGTGGAAGCACGTGTGTCCGAATCAACTCACCCAGTTCTTGGGTGTCGTGGTTCCATTTCATCGAGGTGTCATTAACTCGAAGGTTGTCTTTAGATCATCGACAAAGATGTCGAGTCGACCCAATCTAAATTGGACAAACAACCACAGGAAGAACATGAGTCCCTTGAAAAATTTAGACGCGTCGTCATCGGGCATGCGGTAGATCCCACCCATCACTCGACCGAAGAAGGTCTCTTGCCTGTCCTTCCCGGTGACCCACTGTTCGGCGACGGTCAGCGCACACGTGTCGTCATTCGTCGTCCAATGAAGGAAGAGGAATGGAATCATGATGGAGTAGAACTCCAGAGTGCGTTGGTCGTTCGTGAACGGTAGAAGCATCAGGGTGATGAACATCGCGAGATGGATTTGAAAAATGATGTTCATCTCTGGTACATGTTCGGAAAAAAAATGCGTTAAATGTATCATCATGTCCGAGGTCGAAGAACCACACACCCGACCCGGTCACAAAATGTGGCACGCACAACAAGAAGTTATCTTGAAGGCATGGGGTGAGGCTGCGGCTTGCTACAGGTACATACATTTCCAAGCGTTCATGTCGTACAAGAAGACGTACATGCGAGCCACGCTCCCGGTGATCGTTTTGTCGACGCTCACGGGAACCGCGAATTTCGCGATGTCCGATGTTCCACCCAACCTGAAGCAGACCGCACAGCAGACGATCGGGGCGGCGAATCTTGTAGCGGGACTGATCGCTACGATAAGTACCTTTTTAAAGTTGAGTGAGAATACGGAGAGCCACAAGAATGCGGCGTACACGTTTGGGAAATTCAGTCGGAAGATTCGTCTCGAATTGGCACTCCCACTGAGCGATCGCACGAAGGACGGTGTCATAATGATTGAAGAGTGCAAGGCTGAATTCGATCGCATGTTGGAACAACAACCCGACATCCCCAAGCACATCCTTCAGGAGTTTGAGACTACGTTCCCGGGTAGCAGCCTCTACAAACCGGAAATTTTGTCTCTGCACCCGATCCGAACTTTCCCAGCCATTCGCGAGAATGTCATCCTGAAAAAGTTGCGAGACCTCACGGGACTGGACGGTAACACGCGTGAGAAGAAAAAGTTGATGCGTGAGTTGGACGCCATCCGCAGGAGTGGTGAGGGGTTAGTGACGGCACCCAAGAGCACGACCATCCTCAAGCGTTCGATATTCGGTCGCGCGCAAAAAGAAAAGACCGAGGAACCCGTGACGCCCGTACAGAGCGACGACGAGGAAGAGTTGGAAGAAATAGTCACGGAGACGTCGACGCCAGAAGACTCGGGACGGGTGACACCAGCCCCTGTAAACGAGTCAACTGACTGAGTATGTAGAAGAGCAAGACCACCACCAAGAGGTTGACGATACCCGCGATCGCCATGATTGGAAAAATTCGCCGCTTTAAGGGTTTGATCACAAGATCTTGTAACGCGCTCGAGCCGTTCAACAAATCTATTGACTGTTTTAAGAAATCATCTTGCATGGAATCCTTCATTAAATTTGTTGATGAAAAAAAAGTCGAGCCTGAGACTCGCGAGAGGACTTTGCACGATGATAACATAAACCTCCTACGTTCGTACGTCGACCAACGGAAGAACGTCTTCGTGTGTGGGGCGTCTGGGGTCGGGAAGACGTTCCTCGTTCAACGAGCACTCGAAGGCAAACACACCGTCGAACTGTTGCCCGAACACTGTCGAAGCAAAAGTAACTTTCTGTACTTTGTGAAGAACACGGACAAGATTTTAGTCGTCGAGGAGTTCGACTCGGACAACGTGTTCAAACCACTGGTCGATCGGGTGTCGTCCCTGGAGCCCCTGTCCAAGGGGTCGCTCATCGTCGTGTCCCAAAAATTTTGCATGTATCCAAACTTTGAGACCATCTTGGTGAAGAAACCCACACCCGACGACATCTCGAGAATATGGTCAGGGTACGAGGCAGAGGCGAGAAGGTGCCATGGAAATGTTCGAGATTTCCTGTCCTACATCGAAGGTCACGACGAGAAGGATGTGTTTCAAAATTCCAAAGACATCGTCATCGACATACTCACCGGTGATCGTCAACATTATGGGAAAGACACCCTTTGCGAACACGGTCAGTTGATGGACATATTTCATGAAAATTATCCAGAGTCGAAGGGTGTTAATTTGGAGGCGTGTGCGAGGTCGTTCTCAGACGCGGACATCTACGATCAAGTCATGTACAATGGCGATTGGAACGTGATGCCGTTCTTCGTGAACAGTGCCCTTCGATACCCGATGCATTACACGGGTGAACCACTCGCCGCGGACAAAATCAGGTCGGGGTCTTCGTGGACGAAACACGGGAACGCGAGGATGCGTGCGCAAAAGGTCAAAGTCATACGCGACAACGCCCGACCGATGTCCTTGGGTGTCGAAGAACTCAACCTCTTGCACTTACACGCCAAACTTAGACACCTCGACGTGTTGCGGACGTACTCAATCGTGCCCTCGAGTCTGGACGTCATGAATCACTTGTCGCTGACGAATAAATTAAAGCAGAGGGAACTGATGAGTATTAAGAAACAACTCAAGCATGAACTGGAGATGTGAACGCAAAGAAGAAGAAGAGGAAGAGGATGTGTGCAAGGTGGTCGGGAATTGTATGTTCTACTACGGTGACATCAGCGCCGAGAACAATTTGGATTTTCTCGAGCAGTTTGCTCAGTTGGAGTCGTCGCTCTTGAAGATCGCCGCCGACCTTCGCAACTACACGCCCGAAATCAGAGTGGAAATCTGCAGTGAGGGTGGAGATTTGCACTGTGGGTTTGCGCTCATGAATGCCTTACAAAACAGTCGGGTACGGGTCATCACGGTCGCCACTGGTGCGTGCTGCAGCGCCGCGACCTTCTTCCTGTTGGGTGGACACGAGAAACGGATGACGAAAAATGCGCACATCCTGATTCACCAACTGTCCACTGGGTATTGGGGTGGTAAATTCGAGGAAATGCGAGACGAATTGAAATCTGCGAAAAAGTTCATGAAGATGATCAAAGACACGTACAAGCAGCACACGAAACTCACGGATGAAAAATTGAAACGTCTTCTGAGTGGGAGGGACATCTACCTCAAACCGTCAAAGTGCCTGAAATATTCAATTGTTGACGCTCTCGACTGATGTCGAGGTACCTCTTGTACAGACCCAACGCCAGTAGCATCAGAAATATAATACTAAACGTGTTCAAATTCCATTTGACCCCATCGTCCGGAACGGTCAGGCGTTCCATTCGACCCCTGTTCACGATCGGCGGTGGTGCCATCTCTTACATTCTAACACCCATATTATTGAGTGCCCGATCGACGTCTCGCTGTGCTTGTGCTCTGGGGGTCTTTTGGGAATTCTTACCAGTCAGTTGCGCGCGCAACACCCGAAGCACGTCGGTGGGAAGGTCCGGCAACACGGATCCGTACTGTTCTTCGATCTCATCGGGTGCTGGGTATGTTTGTCCTCTTGCTCTGATCATTCGAGCGTTCGTCGTCCCATACTTTTTCATGAGGTTCGCTTCCATTTTCCTTCTGATTTCCTGGGCTTCTAACAGTCGACTGATCAGTCTCTTCCGTCGAGGACCGTTATAGTCGTATTGCATGACCATGGCGTGTTCGTGTCGATCCATCTTCGCGATTGTGACACCCGGTGTCTCTAACGCTCTCTTGTACTCCTCCCAGTCCCTGGTGTACAATTCAGCGATCGCGTCGAGTCCCTTGGACACGAATTCGTTCACATCCATCGGTGCGCGACCCTTGTCCCACTCGTCTTCGGCGTACGTTATGTAGTACTGGCTCATCTAAAATTACATACGATTTTTTATTGGTATAGCATTTGGGTGGTCTAGGTCTAATATACTTGGGAACGGTGCCTTGACTATTTCACTCTGCTGTACCGCACGTCTGTCGAGTATAATCTTCATACATTTCCTATGAGAGTCCGTGGATCTCTGTTTATCGAACACAACCCGCATGAGTTGGGGAAGGGTATCCTCTCGCTCACGTACGACGAGGGCTTCTTCGTAGATCCACTCGAGCAGCGCGTGGTTACCCGCCAGGGCGGCGATGTGGTGAGAGTCACCCCACCCGTGTCCTTTCCGTCGTAGGTATTTCATGCGCGCAAGGTCACCATTGCGCGCAGCCTCCTCCATCGCGTCGATATCTGAGGGGTGGTATAACCCCCCGGAGATTTTTGGCGCGAAACATTTGAAATTTCAATTTTAGGGTTGGGTAGGGTTTGCTGTTGGGGTGGGCACCCCCCTCACACTCCGACGCTCATGGCACGCACGAAACAAACCACACGCAAGAGCACCGGCGGCAAGGCGCCGAGAGCGCAACTCGCCTGCAAGGCGGCGCGCAAAGCCGCTCCGGGGACGGGCGGAATCAAGAAGCCGCGACGGTACCGTCCGGGCACGCTCGCCCTCCGCGAGATTCGCAAGTACCAAAAGTCCACGGAACTCCTCATTCGGAAGATTCCCTTCCAACGTCTGATCAAGGAGATCGCTTCAGACTTCAGGACCGACATCAGGTTCCAAAGCGCCGCCGTGTTGGCGTTACAAGAGGCTGCCGAAGCCTACCTCGTCACTCTCTTCGAAGACACGAACCTGTGTGCCATACACGCGGGGCGTATCACCATCAAAAACAAAGACATGCAACTCGCGCGTCGAATCCGTGGTGAACGCGCCTAAACAATTTTGTATCCTTGTAATAAGTCACGATGTTCCAAATGTTGACCAATAAAATAGCGCCCCCGGTAAAGATTGAAAAAAAGCAAAAGCCCAGACACGCCACGTATACTGAGTTTGTTCGCGGTATCAAGAAAAAGGAGTTCGACCAGGTCATCGTCCAACCCAATCGCGGTGTGGCAGTTTTCCTTGATAAAGAGGGTTTAGCCGGAGACAGCGTGATCGTGCCTAATCAAGAATTTTGGAAGGTGATCACCGAACAAGACAACGCCGATGTTCTCATCGACATGGTGGCGCCACGCAACTCCCTCATTGACAATCTCAACATCTTCTTCATGCTGACGTTCTTGTACATCGCCATTCGATCCTTCGGATTGTTTGGGTTCGGTGGAGGAAGCGGTGGGGGTGGTATGCCATCCCTGTTCCCACCCAGTGAATTCTCAATCGATCGCGAGGTGGCGACTCGATTCACCGATGTCGAGGGCATCGATCAAGCCAAGTCCGAACTCCAGGAGATTGTCGATTTTCTCAAGATGCCCGAAAAGTTCGCAGGGTCTGGTGCTCGCATTCCCAAGGGTGCCATACTCAAGGGACTCCCGGGCACGGGGAAGACGCTCCTGGCACGCGCCATCGCGGGTGAATCCAACGTCCCCTTCATCGACATCTCCGCCTCCTCGTTCGTTGAAATGTTCGTGGGCGTCGGAGCCAAGCGCGTCCGCGACCTGTTCGAACTGGCTCGCGAGAACCAACCGTGTATTGTGTTCATCGATGAGATCGATGCCATAGGCAAGCGTCGATCGAGTGGGTTCAGCAACAACGACGAGCGCGAGCAGACCGTGAACCAACTCCTGTGCGAGATGGACGGGTTTGACGACACGAGTCAGATCATCGTTCTAGCGGCAACGAATCGCGTGGACATTCTTGACGAAGCCCTTCTCCGCCCGGGGCGATTCGACCGAAAGATTGACGTGAACCTTCCGTCCATCGAGGGTCGAGAACGCATACTCGAGGTGCACGTGCGTGACAAAACAATGGACGACACTGTCTGTCTGAAAAAGATTGCGAAGATGACGATCGGCTTCAGTGGCGCGGACCTGGCGAACATGATGAACGAGTGTGCTATTAGAGCCGTCAGGGACGCGGACAGTGTCATCACGGACGAGATCGTCGAAGACGTGTACCAACGACTGGTGGTGGGTGCGAAGGGTGATGCGAAGATGGCGGTGTCCAAGCGCGAACTCGTCGCGTACCACGAGTCTGGACATGCCATCGTCGGTGCCCTACACAACTACGATTTCGTGCGCAAGGTGAGCATCGTCCCTCGCGGTGACGCCGGTGGTGTGACGTTCTTCCAACCACAAGACGAAGAAGCGGGTGTTCTCCAAACCAAGGATTACTACATCGCCCAATTACGAGTCGCCCTCGGTGGACGCGCCGCGGAGGAGGTCGTGTATGGATCGAACGAGGTGAGCACGGGTGCGTCGGGAGATTTGGCACGCGTGTACGAATTAGCGCGGGCGATGGTCACACAGTTTGGCTTTGGTGAACATTACTACGACTGGCAAACCATGTCACCGGAGACGGCTCGACAGATTGACATCGAGATTGACGAACTCGTGAAAAAGTGCTACGACGAGACTGTCTACTACGTGACGAAACACCGAGCGGAGATTGAAATTCTCAAGAACGAGTTATTGGACAAGGAGATCGTCGACGGGACGTTTGTGTATGATTTGATTTGCAATTTGTGAGTTATAACATGTCAAGTAGGTCGAAAATTTTACTTATTATTCGTCCTACACAATGTGTAGCCTCGGATAAATTTAAAATAGACTTGTTAATTTTAGTTAAAGGTATCACATCTTTCAGTTTAATTATCCTGCACATTATGGCATGTTCAGTTCTTCCGTGTACGAGGGCTATCTCTGGAATGCTCATCCCGATTTCTAATTCACCATAAAGTTGATTATCCTCTCCGAGTGACCAAATGGTACCAGCATTAGACATTATTATTAAGAGACTGCAATTCTTAACCAAAAAAGATGCAGCAGAGGGACTTGATTGGACTGGTGCATTGATGGGTGGGGTGAAGGATCCACGCCATCATATCGAGGGGGTTCTCCTCGAGACTCCAACCACACTTTCTGATAAACTGATATATCTCCTCGACGCTCGGGTCCCCTTCCTCGGGTTCTTCACACTCTGTGATGAAATCGCCCTGATGATTGAAGACGAGAGCGTTCTCACACAAATCCTCGACCAGTTCTGGGTCGATATCTTCCAGTTCTGCGGTGTCGTTATGAGTGAAACCGTACTTTTTCTCGAGTAACCTGATGAGTATTTTGGCGTCGATGGGTTTGCCGCTCTGCGATTTGCTTATGAACTTGTTGATTTGCTGGTGCATGTCATCGACCGAGAGCGAGACCGAGAGTTCCACGTATCCGTCGTTGCGCTCGGGCCATGCCACGTCATACCCATATTCAGTGAGTGTCTTCGTAACGTACATCCTATTGTCAGCCGTCGGTTCGAGAAGACTTTCGAACCGGAGGTTTATCCTTCCATCCTGTGTATCGTTTTGGACAGGTAAGAAGCCGAGGGTTTCATCAATCCACTCGATCAAGTTTTGGAACAACACGACATGACGTGACATTTTGTGACGACCCATTCATGTCAGCGCCCGGGTAAAAGTACCCCCCGACATTGAAATTTCAATTTGTCCAAAATATTCACTGGAGATCTCTGACGCAACACACCTCCTCCCTAAATTTTTACATGCCATCGCCGTGGTACCCGACCCCAAGAACGTGTCCACGACGAGGTCATCCGGGTTCGAGTGTTTCTCCACGAGTTCCTCGAACAGTTTGAGTGGTTTCTGTGTCGGGTGAAATCTCTTCTTCCCGTGCGCGATTGCGTGATGGTATATTCCTACGTCATGCTTTCCATGGAAAGTCGGCTTTCCCTTCTTCACCCCGAGCACGGCGATTTCCCGAGCGTTGGTCAGGTAATTCACCTGACTGTTCAGTGGTTGGGGGTTCGTCTTGATCCACTCGATGAGACGCAATTGTTTGAACCCCACTCTCTCCATGACATCCTTCAGGTGTGTGAGTTTCCAAAGGTCGAACCATATGATACACGTCCCACCGTCGCGTAATTTTTTGTAATACCCAGACACGAACTCTTCTAATTTGTCCATCGTGAACTCGTCGTCCCACGCACCGAACTGCGTCTTCGAGGCGAACTTTGTCCCGTACACGGTGCCGTATTTCATGTAATTCTGTTTCGCGTTTGGGAACGTGGACGGTTGGGGATTCGTCCGACTGAACTCTTCCCACTCTTCCTCGGTCTTCGTGAGATCAGTTCCGGTATCGATCTTATCTCTCAGGTTTTGCATACCACTGTCACGCGAGATGATGTACGGTGGGTCGGTGAGGATCAAGTCCACGGACTTGTCGTCGAGTGAATCGAGGAGGTCGAGTCCATCGCAATTACGAATGTCGATCATTATATGAAAATAGGATGTGACCTTTAAATTGAAATTTCAATTTCCAGGGGTATATAAGGTCCGGGACCTCCCGACGTACACGTCATAATATCACTCGCAATGGCAATATCCAAAGTGTTGACGTGTGTCGGAACACCTTTACAGGAAATGACTACCTTCGTAGTCCAAAGTCTTAATAAGTATGGGATCGAACCGGTTAAGTTGACCAGAGGCGAGATTAATAAACTGCTCGATGAGAACATTATCTGTCAGCAGACTTTCGAATTGAAAGCGCCGGTCAGCCATGAAGACGAAGACACTGTCACGAGGGTGTTAAGCCGAGCCGGTTGGCATGTCGAGTGGGATTCACTCGCGCTGACAGGGAAATTGGGATTCACCGTGTCACTCTACGGCTACACGTTTCATGACAAGGCGTATGAACACGCATTCTCGGCATACCGATACAATTCGGTGTACCAACACTAAGCACGCTGTAACGCTGTACGCTACGCTGTATGCTATGTAATCAAGTCAAGATCAATCTATCTAATCTCGCCTTCTCTATCGCCTTGTTCATGAACACTGTCAATATGGTCGTGTTCGTAACCTCGACTTGCCCGTGCGGTGCCCCCTCGCGTTTCTGTACGTCACTCACCCGACACATGTCCACGGGTGTCATCTTCAAGGTTTTCGGTGCCTTGGAGTGGTGGGCGGCGAGCACGGCGGCGTCCCGTTTCGTTTCCCTGTCCAACACCTTAGCACATGCGATCACGTGTGCGCCGGGATGATTCGTCACGTGAAACCACCACCAGTCTGGATCGGCGTCTTCGCGTAGTTGGTCGTTCTCTTTGGCATTTTGTCCGACGCGTATGGTCACGAGTGAATCAGTCGAGTACTCGAGCATCCTGTCTACCAATGTAATTACACGTTTAATATGTCATCATCTAACCATCCATTCATCGTGTTGTCACCTTCCTCACACCACGGGTACACGTGGTCACCATCCCCGACGAAATTCACGGCGAGTATATTGTTGTCCCAACATCTCGTACACGTGTCGATCGAATCATCGACGATGCATCCTATGGAAAGTGCACGACAGACGTCCACCTTGGAAATTTCATGTGGGGTGTAGGAATTGGTGAGAATCACGTCGTCGAAGATGCCTGGGAAATGTTGTTCGACCCAAAGTTCAGTCTGTTCCCGAGCGGCTTCCTGTCTTCCGGTGACGATGTACATTTTGTCCACTTGATGACGACATTTCGCCATGGCACGTTGTGACCCAACGATCGGGCGTTCGTAGAGAAACTCCGGGGATTGGTAGTAGAGGTATATCATCTCCTGTGCTTCCTCATGCGGACAGTCAAACACCGTGCTAAACACGTAGGGGTATTTACCCTCGGGGAGTTCTCGACCGTTATACTTGGACAATGGTCGCAGGAATGGCACGAGCACCTCGTCGAGATCGATGGCGACGGCGGTGCGGTTCACGATGCGGTTCATTACTGCATGCATGATTTTTTCAAACTGGGAATGGAGGCGGTGGTCCTCGGTAGTCCCCGAGGTAACACTTGAGCATACCCAACGTGACTCCAGTGGTTGACGCTAACACGGCGAGATTTTTGAGTGAGTGTTTCATTGTTCTTGAGATTTACAACCAAAATTTACTGGGGTCGTGTCCTAGTCGCATGATAGAATCTTCTATTTCGTCCAACTCCTCCCACGTCGCGGCTGACCGTGCATGAATGGGTTGGTCGAGGAGTTCACGGTATCGCAATTCTAGACGCTTGTTCCTAATGGAAGGTTCGATCGGGGCGAACATCGGTCGTGAGTAGACGTCTTCGTAGACACGTCGCCGGATGGCATCGCGTCGCACCTGACGCATGTACACCGCGATCTCGGCGACCGTCGGCATCTGAGGTCATGTGTGAAAAAAATACCCACTGGGCACCATGATTTTGAAATTTCCAAACTCAACTTACATGAATTTTCACAACCATCTTCCAAAAAAGACCAACGTCCAAAAAATAATCTGAGTTCATGTGAAATCTGTCGGGTATGGTGTTGTTAGATTTCCTTACGTGAATCACGGGAGCAATATTACTGTTAAAGAAATTGGAAATCTTAAATTTTGAATTTCCGTGACCCCTCCCATCAGTGGATTCTCATGAACTTACATGAATTTTGACAACCATCTTCCAAAAAAGACCAACGTCCAAAAATTAATCTGAGTTCATGTGAAATCCGTTGGGTATGGTGTCGTTAGTTTTCCTTACGTGAATCACGGGAGCAATATTACTGTTAAAGAAATTGGAAATCTTAAATTTTGA
>Ga0207993_1000164_pt1 | contig 26486 bp, 27 predicted proteins | sample ETN01SmetaG_2_FD_185791 | JGI IMG/M metagenome (GOLD analysis project Ga0207993, IMG submission 185791) | Marine microbial and viral communities from oxygen minimum zone, Eastern Pacific Ocean - ETNP2014F12-01SV265 (SPAdes) (version 2) | ecosystem: Environmental > Aquatic > Marine > Oceanic ...
TGGATAAATAGCAACTGGTTTTAATAGACAATCTGATGAACCACCTTCAGCTTGTTTTGTTGATGATCCGTCAAATGACCACATTGGACAGTCGGCTAACTTTCCACTAAAGTCATCAACAACTTTAGTTTTACTTCGCATATTCTGCGTTGGCTTGTAACCGTCAAGCCAAATATATTCTAATTTTGATTTACCCATAACAATTGTAGATTAAGTGTTTATGGGATATAAAAATATAATTATTTGATGAAAAAATGGTACACATAATTTCAATTTTATTCCTTTTTATTAACATCACATTTTTTACTATAATTTATTTTCTTTTTAACAATTTTAGCACCTGTTTTTTAATAATTTTTTAATTAAAGGTTGCATTTATAATTCTTTATTTTTTTTGAATCTTTTATAAGCCTTATCTTTGAATTAATATTCTTTAATTGAACAATTCATCAAAATATGACAGCAGAGGAGTTTCGTTTGATAAGAAAGAGGTTCATGATGCGATAAAAAATATCGATAAAGGTTTATTTCCTAATGCATTTTGTAAAATAATTCCTGATCTAATATCCGGTGATGATGATTATTGTATTGTTATGCATGCTGATGGTGCTGGAACTAAGTCATCTTTAGCTTATGCATACTGGAAAGAAACAGGAGACTTGGATGTTTGGAAAGGAATCTCACAAGATTCATTAATAATGAATATTGATGATCTAATCTGTGTTGGAGCTATTGATAATATTATAGTTTCATCAACTATTGGAAGAAATAAGAAACTCATTCCAGGTGATGTTATAAAAACCATTATTGAAGGAAATGAAAATGTTATTTCAAAATTAAATTCACAGGGAATTAATATTAAATCATCTGGTGGTGAAACTGCAGATGTCGGTGATTTGGTTAAAACCATAATTGTTGATTCAACTGTGGTTTGCAGATTAAAAAAAGAAGATGTAATTGACAACTCAAATATTAAAGCTGGCAATGTTATAGTTGGATTAGCTTCATTTGGAAAAACCAATTATGAAGATCAATATAATAGCGGCATTGGAAGTAACGGATTGACATCAGCCAGGCATGATGTTTTTGATAAATATTTAAAAGATAAGTTTCCCGAAACATACGATAATTCCCTTTCTGATGATTTAATCTATTCAGGTTCTAAAAAATTGACAGATAAAATTGAAGGAACTAATATAAATGCAGGTCAATTAGTTCTATCGCCAACCAGAACATATGCACCTGTCATGAAAGAAATTTTTTCAAAAATTAACAGAAAAAAAATTAATGGATTAATCCACTGTAGTGGTGGGGCTCAAACAAAAGTTATGAACTTTGTTGATAACAAACATATTATAAAAGATAATTTATTTGATATTCCACCGGTATTTAATTTAATACAAAAAGAATCAGGTACAAATTGGAGAGAAATGTATCAAGTATTTAACATGGGGCATAGATTGGAAATATATACAGATGGTAACACTGCTGATGAAATAATTAGTATTTGTGACTCATTTAGTTTAGATGCTAAAATTATTGGAAGAGTTGAGGAAAATAGCACCAATAAACTAACAATTAAATCATCAAAAGGACATTTCAATTATTAATATGCTAGAGAAACTAAAAATATTAAAAGATAGATTCGATGAACTTTCAGATTTACTCACTAAGCCTGATATAATTTCTGATCAATCCAGATATATTAAGATTTCAAAGGAGTATAAAGACTTAAAGACTGTAGTCGATAAAAAGAATGAATACGAAGAAGTTCTTTCAAATATTTCTGAAGCCAAGGAAATTATAAAAAATGAAAATGATAAAGAGATGATTGAGTTGGCAAATTTAGAATTGAATGAAGCTCAAGCCAAAGTAGTAAAGATTGAGGATGATTTAAAGAAATTATTAATTCCTAAAGATCCAGATGATCCTAAAAATATAGTAATGGAACTCAGAGCTGGAACCGGAGGTGATGAAGCTAGTATTTTTGCAGGTGATCTTTTCAGAATGTACTCAAAATATGCTGAAAAACAAGGCTGGAAAGTAAATCTCGTTGATTATAATGAAGGAACTGCAGGTGGATACAAAGAAATAATTTTTGAGGTCAATGGGGAAAATGTTTATGGAACCATGAAATTTGAGTCTGGTGTTCACAGGGTACAACGTGTTCCACAAACTGAAACACAAGGAAGAGTACATACTTCAGCAGCAACTGTGATTGTCTTACCGGAAGCTGAGGAATTTGATGTTGAGTTAAATATGCAAGATGTAAGAATCGAAAGGACTACATCAACAGGACCAGGTGGTCAATCTGTAAATACTACATACTCTGCTATTAAATTACATCACGAACCAACTGGAATAATAGTGAGTTGCCAAGATCAAAAATCACAACATAAAAATCTTGATAAAGCTCTTAAGGTTTTGAGATCAAGGTTGTATGAGCTTGAAATGAAAAAAAGAGAAGAAGCAGATTCAGCAAAAAGAAATTCAATGGTATCCTCAGGAGATAGGTCGGCAAAAATTAGAACATATAACTATCCTCAAGGTAGAGTTACAGACCATAGAATTAATTTAACTTTATATGATTTACAAAATATTGTTAATGGCGATATTGATAAACTTGTAGAAGAATTAAAAATAGTTCAGGATTCAGAATTAATAAAAAATGAAGAATTATAATTTATGAACTTAAATCAATTAGAAGAAAATATAATATCAAAAAAAACATTTTTATGTTTAGGTTTAGATACTGATATTGAAAAAATACCAAAGCATCTCTTATCACAAGATGATCCTGTTTTTCAGTTCAATAAATTGTTAGTTGATAGGCTCTCTAATAAAATAGCTGCAGTTAAGATTAATACTGCTTTTTATGAGGCTAGGGGAGTTGATGGCTGGAATTCTCTTGAAAAAACAATTAAGTATATTAGAGAGAATCATCCTGATTTATTTACTATAGCTGATGCAAAAAGAGCTGATATTGGTAATACCTCAAAAATGTATGCAAAAGCTTTTTTTGAAAAGATGCAATTTCATTCAATTACATTATCTCCTTACATGGGTCATGATTCTGTTACACAATTTTTAAATTATGAAAATAAGTATGCTATTCTATTAGCTCTAACTTCAAATGATGGTGCTGTTGATTTTCAGTTACAGAACGACTTGTATTTAAGTGTAGTATCAGAGTCTCAAAAATGGCAAAATGCTGATAGAATTATGTATGTAGTTGGTGCAACAAAGTCTGATTTTCTATTAAAAATTAGAAATATTAGTGAGAAAAGCTTTTTATTGATCCCAGGCGTGGGAAGTCAAGGTGGTGATTTTGAAAATGTAATTTTGAATTCAACCCAAAAAAATAAAAGAATACTTGTAAATATTTCAAGAGCTATAATTTATGCTGGAAACGATGAAAACTTCCTCGATTCATCTGAAAAAGTGGTTGACCACTACAATAGCAGAACTTCATTTTAAAAAAAAGAGGTTGCCCCATGAAAACAACCTCTTTTATTAGACAATAATCTAAACAACTAACAAACTATTACGGATATTATTATCTAATACTAAAATCACCATAAGCTCCAGTGCCATGCTCAGCAATATCTAACCCTTCAGCTTCTTCTTTTTCATCAACTCGCAGTCCAGCTATCCCTTTAACAAGCAAGGTTATTAGAGTAGCTCCAACCACACAAAATAATCCAGCAATTCCAACACAAGCCAGTTGAACCATAAATTGTTGAAATCCTGCTAATTCTCCAACTATACCTACGGCTAATGTTCCCCAAATTCCACAAAACAAGTGTACAGGGATTGCTCCAACTGGATCATCTAGTTTACATTTATCTAGAAGAGCAACAGAAAGAACAACAATAACACCAGCAATTAAACCAATAAAAATTGCAGAGCCAGGTAACATTTGATCAGCGCCAGCTGTAATCCCAACTAATCCACCCAAAACTCCATTCATAAACATTGTTAAGTCAAGATTCTTATATAGAACACCTGAGAATAAAGCAGCACCAATTCCACCTGCTGCTGCGGCTAGGCATGTTGTAACTAAAGTTAAAGATGTTAGTGCAGGATCTGCTGATAATACCGATCCTCCATTAAATCCAAACCAACCGAGCCATAGAATTAAAACTCCGGCAGCAGATAAAGGAATATTTGATCCTGGTATAGCTACAGGCTTTCCATCACTGTCAAATTTCCCTTTTCTAGCTCCTAGAAAATAAATCACGACTAAGGCACCCCATCCACCAACTGAGTGAACTAATGTCGAACCTGCAAAATCGTAAAAACCTACATCATCTGTAAAAGTACTAAAAGCACCTCCTCCCCATTGCCATGATCCTACAATTGGATAAACAATAGCAACGTAAAGAAAAGCAATCAACATGAAAGAAAAAATCTTTATTCTTTCAGCTACAGCTCCAGAGATTATTGTTGCAGCAGTTGCTGCGAACATTCCTTGAAACAAGAAATCAGTCCAATAAGTGTAACCACCATCAGCATATGTTAATTGATCATAATCAGCTCCAGGATCTATACCCGGACCCGCAAATCCTAACCATCCATCAATAAGTCCAAATTCACCGGGATACATTAAATTAAATCCAAATGCACAATAGACAATTAGTCCCATTGTAATCACAAAGAAGTTTTTAAATAAAATATTTATTGTGTTTTTCTGTCTAGTTAGACCGACCTCTAAGAACGAAAATCCTAAATGCATAAAAAAGACTAATGCAGTACAGATCATCATCCAAACGTTATTTGTAGTTAATAATTCCATAATTTTAGTTTATTGATTTAGTTCCTTTTTCACCTGTTCTTATTCTGTAAGCTTCTTCAATATCAGTAACAAAAATCTTCCCGTCACCAACTTGGTCAGTGGATCCTGATTTTAAAATCGCTTTTACAGTTACATCCAAAAATGAGTCAGAGACTACTATTGATAAGTACCTTCTCTGAATATCTGAAGTGCTGTAACTTATTCCTCGGTAAACCTTACCGATCTTTTGATTTCCAACACCAGTTACATCCCAGTAGCTGAAAAAATTTACTTCAACTGCTTGTAGCGCATCTACAACTTCGTTGAATTTTGATTTTCTAATTATCGCTTCTACCTTTTTCATAATAATTATTAAAAACTAGCTCCGAAGACTATGAAAGCAGCTTCAGATTTTGGGTTAAATATGAAGGATGAAAATAAAGGCAAAGAGTAATCATCAGTAATCTTGATTTCCTTGCTATATCCAAACGATACATTACATATAGCACTTTCTCCTGCACCAACATAAAAAGCATCAGCACTATCGCTTCCGAATCCAATAGCAAAATCAACATCTCCTAGTCCAAATCCTGCTTCAATGTATAGTGTTTCTAGGTCAGGGAAATAACCACCCATGAGTGACAATCCACCAATTTCTGTAGATGCAGAAATTTCTAAATCACCTTCAAAAAAACCACCTGAGCTGTAAGTGCCATCACCATCAGGAAAAGTATAATTAGTTACAGTTAAAGCTAATGGACCAAAATCATAAGATACATATGCATCTAATTCATTTCCGCCTCCACCAGCAGTTGTAGGGAAACTTCCCCATAAACCAACTTCAAATCCACCTTTACCAGTAGATATGTATGGTTGAATGTGTGGACCTTCGCCAAACTGGGTGCCTCTCCAAACGTAGGAGCTTACAACATCAGCGCCAAAATCCTGGGACTGTACATTTTGGTTTGAAAAAAACAAAAAAGTAGAACCCATTAATAGAATTAATGTTTTAAAATTTTTCATGATATATTAATTAAGTAAATATTTGATGGGCTTAAATTTATGTTTAAATGAATTTGAATTTCAATTAAACAAATAGGAAATATTGATTTTTTAAGGAATTCAAAAAATTGAGGTTGAAAAAATTAAGATTTAATAAAAAACGATACCAATTTTTTATAAAATCTAAATTTAGAATTAATAAAGCACTGATTTACAGTAATTTAAAAATTAATGTACCTACATAAACAGATACAATTCCAACAATCAAACTGCCTAATAAATAAGCTAAAAAGATGAATATTTCACCATTTTGAATCAATTGTAAGTTCTCGTTTGAAAATGATGAAAATGTTGTAAACCCTCCACAAAGTCCGACGGTTAAAAACACAAATAATATTGAATTGGGATTTTCATTTTTAATGAAATATCCTAAAACTAAACCAAGTATAAGACAACCTAAAAAATTTGATATGAATGTTGAATATGGAAAGTTGTTATCAGAAACAATTTCAATTTTATTAACTAGAAATCTTAATACACTTCCTAAACCACCGCCAACAAAAACAGCTATAATTTCTTTAAGCATTGACAAGTTTTTTTAATATTACTAATAGTGAAAAAAATACTATGAAACCTACTAATACCCATACAACTCCTTTGTAAGTTTTTTTTAAGTATACATTATCAATTCTATAGCTAATTATTATTGCAATAGTAAAAATTATTACAAAAAAGATCGCAAAAATAAGTTGTCCTTTAGTAAACATATTTATTTTTATAAAGATAATTCAAATATATAATCCTAATGAAAAAACAATTAGATTCTGTTAAACAATTTCATGATACTTATAAAATCGGTTACAGCAATAATCCTATAGCTGACCTTGGTCCTGAAAAAAATAAATTGAGATTTAAATTAATGAGTGAAGAGAATGAAGAATATCTAGATGCTGCTAATAATAATGATATTATAGAGGTTGCTGACGCATTAGGCGATATGCTATACATTCTGTGTGGAACCATTATAGAACATGGTATGCAAGATATAATTGAACCTGTATTTGATGAGATTCAAAAAAGTAATATGAGTAAATTGGGTGAGGATGGAAATCCTATATTTAGGGAAGATGGTAAAGTAATGAAAGGTCCAAACTACTTTAAGCCAGATTTTAAAAAATTCTTTAATTAATTTTTACTTTCCAATCCTCATATTCAGATGATTTATCATACTGTATATCAGTGAGTTTTTTCTTCAATTCTAATGACCATGGATTATCTAAGTCTGGAAGGTTGAAATCATTATTTTGATAACCAAATGTTTTAATTGGTAAAATAACAACAGCAGTTCCAGTCCCAAAAATTTCTTTTAAACTTCCACTGTCTTGAGCTTCCAACAATTCATCAACAGTTATTATTCTTTCTTCAACATCAATATTTAAATCTTTGGCAAGTTTAATAATACTTTTTCTGGTTATTCCATCTAAAATACTGTCACTAGTTGGTGAGGTTATCAATTTTTCACCTATCCTAAAAAATAAATTCATTGTTCCCGCTTCTTCTATTGACTTATGGTTATTAGAATCTGTCCATATTATTTGCTGATAACCTTCCTCTTTTGCAATCGCAGTTGGATAAAATTGGGCAGCATAATTACCAGCAGCTTTTGCATATCCGACTCCTCCTTTAGCAGCTCGACTATATTTTTCTTCAATTTTAACTTTAATTTTTTGATTACCGTAATAAGATTTTGCAGGACAACAAATAATCATAAAAGTATATTCGATTGCTTCACTTGCATTTATGGATGGTTCTGATGCAAAAACAAAAGGTCTTACGTATAATGCATTTCCATCACCTTTCTTTACCCAATCTTTATCAATCCTTAACAATTCAGTTAGTCCATCAAAAAATATTTTTTCTGGAATTTCAGGAATGGCCATCCTTGAAGATGACTTGTTAAATCTTTTGAAATTTTCATCGGGTCTAAATAATATTAAAGAATCATTATCGCTTCGATAACATTTCATTCCTTCAAAAATTGCTTGTCCGTAATGAAAAACACGAGCAGATGGACTAATTAGAAAATCCTCATAAGGCATAATCTCTCCATCATTCCATGAATTATTCGAATATTTACATACAAATAAATGATCTGTAAAAATCTTTCCAAATTGGAGATTTTCAAAGTCAACATTATCAATTTTTGATTTATTAGAAAGTACGATTTTCACTCTGATATTTTATTAATGCAAAATTACAAATTAACTTTGATGTAAAAGATAAAATTTTATAAAATTGAAATTTTTAATTACAGGTGGTACTGGACTGATTGGCAACAGATTATCTAAATTGTTAATTGATAATGGACATTCAGTAAATATTTTAACAAGAAAAATTAAAAATCAAGATAATTCCGGATTAAAATACTTTGTTTGGAACACATCAAAAAAAACTATCGATAACAAATGTATTGATGGGGTAGATGTTATTGTTAATCTGGCTGGTAGTTCTGTTTTTTCACTTTGGACAAAATCTAACAAAAAAATGATTTTAAATTCAAGGCTAGATGCTCTATCAACAATTTATGGATTGATGCAAAAAAAGAAGAATAAGGTGAAGCGTATTATTTCTGCCTCAGCTATAGGTATATATCCAAATCATAAATCTAAAGTTTACTATGAAAATTCAAACGAGATATCTGAAACATTTTTAGGAAATGTTGTGTATGAGTGGGAAAAAAAAGCAAAAATTTTTAGAGATATTAAAATTGATTTATCTATTATCAGAATTGGACTTGTTTTATCTGAAAAGGGAGGTATGTTTGAGAAACTATTACAATTAAATAACCTCGGAATTAGTTCGATTATAGATGGTGGTAATCAATGTCAGTCATGGATCCATATTGATGATTTAGTCAATATTTTTTTATTTACCTCATTAAATAACATAAATGGTTTAGTAAATGGTGTAGCTCCAAATCCGGTAAGTTTTAAAGAATTGCAAAACAACATTTCATCTAATTATAAAAAACCTTTTTTGAGTTTAAACTTTCCAAAAAGTTTTCTCACGATCCCTCTAAGTTTACTTGGATTGTCTGACTTCTATAATGATGTGATCGGTTCTAACAAACGTGTTTCCTCAAAAAAAATACAAGATTTAGGTTATAAATTTATTTATCCCTCTTTGGATAAATTAAAATAATCTTATGACATTTTGTCAAAATCAAAATGTTGGCAGTAAATTTGTCAATTAATAATCAGTTATGGCCACGAAAAATAAAAAATCTACAAAAACCAAAACTCCATCACTTAAAGATCAAGTAAAATCTTTAAATGAAAATTTAAATGATGAAAAAGATAAGTTTTTAAGACTTTTTGCTGAATTTGAAAATTTTAGAAAAAGAACTGCAAAAGAAAGGTTAGATCTTTTCAAAACAGCATCTAGTGAATTAATGAATGCTCTTTTGCCCATCACTGATGATATGGATAGAGCACTTAATGAATTTAAAAAGTCTGGAAATGATGATTTAATAAAAGGTTTTGAATTAATCTACAATAAGTTTCATGATATTTTAAAATCTAACGGTTTAAGTGTAATTGAAGTTAAAATTGGAGACGTTTTTGATTCTGAAAAACATGAAGCCATAACACAAATTAAAGCAACAGATAAAAAAATGATAGGAAAAATTGTAGATGTAGTAGAAACAGGTTATTTGTTAGGTGAAAAAATATTAAGATATCCAAAGGTTGTTGTTGCTAATTGACTTAAATGAAAGAAGATTATTATAAAGTATTAGGTATTGATAAGGGTGCATCTGAAAGTGAAATAAAGAAAGCTTACAGAAAATCAGCAATTAAATACCACCCAGACAAGAATCCAGGTGACAAAGATGCCGAAGCTAAATTTAAACAAGCTGCTGAAGCCTATGAAGTTTTAGGAAATTCTGATAAAAGAGCTAAATATGATCAATTTGGACATGCTGCTTTTGAAGGTGCAGGAGGTTTTGGTTCGGGAGGTATGAATATGGATGATATATTCAGCCAATTTGGTGATATTTTTGGAAGTGCATTCGGCGGTGGATTTGGTGGATTTGGTGGTGGTCAAAGACGTTCCAAAGGAACAAATCTAAGAATAAAGGTTTCGCTAACAATATCTGAAATAGCTAATGGAGTAAATAAAAAAATTAAAGTTAAAAGAAAGGTTCAAGCACCTGGAACCGAGTTTTCAACTTGTTCTCAATGTGGAGGTTCAGGTCAAGTAACTCAAATTACAAATACTATTCTTGGTAGAATGCAATCTACAACTACCTGTAATGTTTGCTCAGGAACAGGAAAAATTGTTTCAAGAAAGGCTCCAGGTTCTGATTCTAACGGTCAAATATTAAATGAAGAAACCGTTGAGGTAAAAATTCCTGCTGGTGTTGAGGATGGTATGCAACTTAGAGTATCTGGAAAGGGAAATGAGGCTCTATCAGATGGAATACCGGGTGATTTACTTGTTTTAATCAATGAACTTCCTGATGAAAATTTAAAAAGAGAAGGAAATAATCTTCATTATGATTTATACATTAGTATCTCTGAAGCAGTTCTAGGAATTTCTAAAGAAATTAATACTGTTAGTGGTAAGGTCCGTATTAAATTGGATGCAGGTATTCAATCTGGTAAGATTTTGAGATTAAGGGGAAAGGGATTAAAATCAATAAATGGTTATGGAAACGGAGATTTGCTTGTACATGTTAATGTTTGGACACCAAAAACTCTTAATAAGGAGCAAAGAGAATTTTTTCAACAAATGAAAAACAATGAACATTTCACGCCAAACCCTGATAAAAATGATAAATCGTTTTTTGAAAAGGTTAAAGATATGTTTTCTTAACTTTACCTATATAAATTCTTACTATGTCAAAAATTTTAATTGTTGAGGATGAAGATGCTATCAGAAGAGTTTTAAAAAAAGTCTTATCTGATGAATACCCAAAATCTATAATTGATGAAGCTGTTGATGGGGTAGATGCAGTTGCTAAAATTAAAGCAGCAGCATATAACCTTGTTATTTGTGATATTAAAATGCCAAAGAAAGATGGAATTGAAGTTTTGAATTTCATTAAAAAATTTAGTGAGGAAACTAATGTAATAATGATTTCTGGTCATGGAGATTTGAAAACTGCTGTTCAAGCTATGAGGATTGGTGCTTTTGATTACATAGAAAAACCACCAGATCTCAATAATCTATTGACATCAGTTAGAGGTGCATTAAAATCGAAAACTCCAATAAAAACAACAAAATCAAAAAAAGCTATTAAAAAAGGTCGTTATGATATTGTTGGTAGTGCAAAAAAAATTGTTGAATTAAAGGATTTATTAGCTAAAATATCACCCACAAATGCTAAAGTTCTCATACTTGGACCCAATGGTGCTGGAAAAGAGTTGGTAGCAAGACAAATTCACTTAAATAGTTTAAGAAATGATGGTCCTTTCGTTGAGGTAAATTGTGCTGCAATACCATCCGAGTTAATTGAGAGTGAACTTTTTGGACACTTAAAAGGCTCATTTACTTCTGCTCACAAAGACCGTACTGGTAAGTTTGAAGCTGCTAACAATGGTACACTTTTTTTAGATGAAATTGGTGATATGAGCTTATCTGCACAATCCAAAGTCCTGAGAGCAATTCAGGAAAATAAAATTCAAAAAGTTGGAAGTGAAAAAGATATTTTTGTAGATACCAGAGTAATAGCAGCCACAAACAAGGACGTGAAGGATTTAATATCTACAAACAAGTTTAGAGAGGATTTATATCACAGAATTTCAGTTATTGAGCTTAACGTACCCAAACTTGATGAGAGAAAAGATGATATACCTGAACTTGTAAATCATTTTTTAGAACAATTATCTGGTCAATATGATAAAAGTGATATCACAATAGATAATAAAGCTTTAAAAAAATTATCATCATTTGATTGGCCAGGAAATGTGAGAGAACTAAGAAATGTAGTTGAAAGATTAATAATATTATCTGAATCTAATTGTATCACTGATAAAGATGTTTTAAAATTTTCAGGGAAATAGTTTATGAAAAAAATTATTTTCTTAGTTCTACTATTAAATATCAGCCTTAACTACAGTCAAGACGATAAAGTCATTAAAAGTATTTTTGATGCTGGCTTTACAAAAAGCAAAGCATATTCATGGCTAGATTACCTATCAAATGAAATCGGAGGAAGATTATCTGGTTCATATGAGGCAGAATTAGCAGTCAAATGGTCAAAAAATGAATTGGACAAACTCAACTTTGATAAAGTTTGGCTCCAACCAGTAATGGTTCCAAGATGGGTAAGAGGTCCAAAAGAATTTGCTTTAATTGAAACAGAGCCAGGAATAACCTTTAATGTTCCTGTTGCTGCTCTGGGTGGTTCAGTAGCTACTCCTTCAGTTGGTATTAAATCAAATGTCATTGAAGTTCAATCTATTGAACAATTAAAAGAGTTAGGAAAAGAAAAAATAGATGGTAAAATTGTTTTTTTTAATAGACCAATGGATCCAACATTTATTACAACATTTACGGCTTATGGAACAGCAGTAGATCAAAGAGCATTAGGTGCCTTAGAAGCCTCAAAATATGGAGCCATTGGAGTGATAGTTAGATCCATGACACTGAGAACTGATGATTTTCCTCATACAGGTGGTTTGACATATGGTGCGTTGCCTGTTAGTAAAAGAATACCTGCAGCTGCAATCAGTACTAAAGGAGCTGATAAACTAAGTAGCTTATTGAAGATTAAACCTGATTTAAAATTTTTATTAAGACAACAATGTAAGCAAATGCCAGACGTTCAGTCTTATAATGTGATTGCTGAAAAAAAAGGAACAACCTATCCTGATGAGGTTATTTTAATTGGAGGTCACCTAGATTCCTGGGATATTGGAGATGGAAGCCATGACGACGGAGCAGGAGTTGTTCACTCTATGGATTTAATCAATCTTTTCAATAATATTGATTACAAACCCAAAAGAACAATAAGAGTTGTTTTATTTATGAATGAAGAAAATGGTTTAAGGGGGTCTCTTAAGTATAAAGAAATCGCAGATAAAGAAGGTATTAACCATATATTTGCGATTGAGTCAGATGCGGGTGGATTTAGGCCTTTAGGTTTCTCATTTACATGTAATGATTCAAATTTTTTAAGAATATTGGAATGGAAAAAACTGTTTGCACCCTATTTTATAAATGTATTTATCAAAGGTGGGAGTGGGGCAGATATTTCAAATTTAAGAAAGGATTATAATGTTCTTTCAGGCTTGAGACCTAACTCTCAAAGATACTTTGATTACCATCATACAGAAATTGATACGTTTGATGCTATTAATAAAAGAGAATTAGAAATGGGCTCATCGGCAGTTGCATCTTTGGTTTATCTTTTTGATAAATATGGCTTAAATGATTAATTAATGGACTTTGTTCTAGATTTAGATAAATCTCTATTTGTTTTTTTTAACTCATTAGGTTCTGAATATTTTGATAGTTTTTGGTTATTTATTTCTGAAAGTGATATCATTGAGGTTATATATTTGTTTTTAGTTATTGAATTTTTACGGTTTTTTAAAATCAAAGATTTAAAGTCGATTCTAATTTTTCTTTTATCAATGATACTAATGATAGTTTTCACCGATCAATCTAGTAACTTTTTTAAAGAATTCTTTGAAAGATTACGACCTTGCCATAATCCTGAATTAATAGAAATTATTAGAATTGTCAAAGATGGTTGTGGTGGTCTTTATGGATTTTTTTCAGCTCATGCCGCTAATACTTTTGCATTTGCATCTTTTATTTATTTTTTAACTCCTAATGAAAATAATTATAAGAGAACCTCATTTTTACTTTTTATATGGGCAGCAATTATTTCATACAGTCGAATATATATTGGAGTACATTTTCCATTGGATATCATAATAGGAGCTATATACGGTTTATTATCAGGATATTTATTTCACAAACCCTTCTTATATTTTAGAAAATCCAAATTAATCCTTTAAAAGATCAGTAAACTTTGATTTGAATCTATTAATTCTTGGAACAGAAACATTCCATATGTATGCGTTATTGGGATTTTTCTGCTTATAATCTTGATGATAATCTTCAGCGATATAAAATTTTTCGAACTTTTTGACCTCAGTAACAATTTTTGGGTAGGTTTTATTTTTTAGTAGACGATTAATTTCTTCGTTTATAATTTTCTTTTCATTGTCATTGCTGTAAAATGCAATCGACCTGTAGTGTGTTCCTCTATCAGGTCCTTGTCTGTTCAAAGTTGTTGGATCATGTGATCCAAAAAAAACCTTAACTAGTTCTTTGAAAGATATTTTTTCAGCATCATAATAAACCTTTATGCTTTCTGCATGTCCGGTTTTTCCCGTTAAAACGGAATAGTACGTAGGATTCTGAGTGTAACCACCTGAATAGCCCGATTCTACTTTACTTACACCTATTAAACTTTCGTAAATTGATTCAACACACCAAAAACAACCTGATGCAAAATATGCCTCTTTATTGTTTTGTGAGTTTAATTGAACAAAGAATATAATTAATAAAAGACTAAGAGTTTTTTTCATTTTCATTTTTTAAAATTAATAATCTAAAGTCTATCGATTTTTTTCCTACTTTCTTAGTTGTTTTGAGTTTTAACTTACTTAAGCCTTTCTTAAAACTCATTGTCCCAATTTTTATTTTTTTAAAATCCTTAGTGTAGGATTCAATTCTTTTTATCTTATCTTCTTCAAATCCTACTAAATTGGGATCATGAAATTCATCAATAGTTTTTTTTATTATTTGATTTTCAAATTCTAAAGCAATTTCAGTGCCAACGCTTTCCTTTTCAAGTGTATAGTATAATTCAATATTATTAATTCCGTCTTCTAAAACGTCTATTTCCCAAAAAATATAATCATTAGTATTTTTCCAGTTTTCAATAAATGAACAGTTTGCATGTATTGATGATCTTTTTAGATCTCCATTAATTTCAGCGTCTCTGGCAGGTAAGTGAGTATATTTAGCAGTATTATAGTTTATCGTAAATGGTCTTCTCGTGAGCTTTTCTTTATTGGGATTAACAACTTTGGTTAACCATTCGTTTTTATCATTTAGTAGTTTTTGATAATGAGGATTGTTATCTTTTTCAATAGGATTATACTGAGAAAAATCTTTAACTAAGTCATAGAGATTGTTTTCATGATCCAGTATATAATTATTATTTCTAGCACTAATTCTATTATTCCAGTATGAAAATATCGTTCTTTCATCATCCAATAATGAAGGTGAGTCTAAAAATCTTTTTAAACTCATTCCGTCTAAATCATTTAATGATTCGTTTTCTGTGAGCTCTAGCAGAGTTGGAAATACATCCAAAACACTAGAAATTTGTTTTATTTTTAAACCTTTTTTAATATTCTTTGGCCATTGAATGAAAAATGGAACTCTGACTCCACCTTCATTTGTACTGCCTTTTCTATCTTTTAGGTCATTATTCCAACGATTTCCATTAGGTCCGTTATCACTGAAAAAAATTATAATAGTATTTTCATAAACTCCCTTTTCCTTGAGTGATCTAACAACATTACCAATATTTTCATCAATGTTTTCAATCATTCCCATTGCAGCTTTTGTTTTTTCAATATTTTCCCTTTTTGAATATCTGCCCCTAAGTAAAATGTCTTTACCATCAGAGTATTTGTCTGGAACTTGCATAGGAGAGTGAGGGGTATTATAAGAAATGAATGATAGAAAAGGTTTATTTGATTTCTTTATAAATGAAATTGCTTCATTAGTTATAACATCATTGATATAGCCTTCAGTTTTAATAATTTTTCCATTTTTTTCAAGTATTGGGTCAAAATAATTACCCCAATGTCCAGATGTAAAGCCATAAAATTCATCAAATCCCCTATTATTTGGATGATAAGGAGGTTGTGAGCCATTGTGCCATTTTCCAAAAGCACCTGTTTTATATTTTTTCCCTTTAAAGAAATCTGAAATAAGCTTTACATCAGTATTCATTCTTTCATATCCACGTGTGACACCATTAACACCACTTCTCACAAAGAATTTTCCAGATAATAGCTCTGCTCGCGTCGGTGAACATACAGGACTTACATAAAACCTTTCAAATGAGGCGCCATTCAATGCAATGTTATCAATGTTAGGTGTTTTTAAATTTGTATTGCCATTTATACTTAAATCTCCCCAGCCTTGATCATCGGTTAAAATAATTAAGATATTTGGATTTGTGTCATTCTTACATGAAATGAAGAATTGAATTAAAATTGACAAAAAAATTAACTTTTTCACTTTATAAAATTTATTAGATTATTTGAAAATTTATCCCAATTTAAACTTTTCTTAAGTTTTTTTAATTCATTAGTTTTTTTCTCATTATTTGATTCACAAGCTTCTAAGATTTTTAAGGATATAGAATCCATTTTTTTTTGACATATAAAGGAATTTTTTTCATTTAAAGTCTCCCTAATACCACCGGATGCAGTTGTAATCATGATCTTTTCAAAATAAATTGATAAAGCTGTTATTCCACTTTGTGTTGCAGTCGTGTTTGTTTGAATTATGAAATCAGCCATTGAAAACCATTTAAAAAAATCTGATTCATGGATAAAACTATTTTCAATCGTTATATTGTTTTGAATATCTAATTCATCAATTAATTTTTGATATTTTTTAATGTTTTCATAAAATTCACCTGCTATTATTAGATGTATTAATTTGTTTTTTTCTAAAGCTTTTTTAAACGATTTTAATAAAATTTCAAGCCCTTTATATTTTCGAATTATACCAAAATGAAGTAAATATTTTTTTTTAGGATCAAGTTTTCTTTCCAAAAGTGCATCATTTCGGTTAATAAGCTTCTGATTAAGTTTTGGAAAAGGATGAAATAATGAAAGTGAGTTGATTTTAGTAAGATTATCAACTTGTTTTTTTGTAAAGTTTGATAGAAATACAGCTTTATTCAACGAATTCAAATAGAATCTAAAAAATAAATTATCCAAAAAAAGGGGTTCATGACTCTTAACATTGTGTAAGATCCCAATTTTTTCTATACTATTTGAGGACAGATAGTTTAAAATTGCGAAAGAAATTGAAAAAATTGGATTCCAATGTGTAGATATAATTTTTTCTGGCTTTATTTTTCGAATGTGATTCAAAGCATTTATGTAGTCAAATGGATTATAGGGATTGATTTTTTTTATTTTAAAATCAATCGGAACTTCTTTACTAAATTGACTTTTTCCTGGGAATACAAATTTAGGGTATAAATAGTGAAAAGAAAGTGCTTGAACATTTTGTGTTTTGACCAGATCTTTTAAAAGTTCATAATTAAAGTCTGAGATTCCACCTCTAAGTGGGGGTAAAGGACCAATTAATAGAATATTCATTGGCTTTAATTTTCAATTATATTCCAATTTCCAGTTTGTAGAAGTGGCTCAGCTTGTTTGAATTTTAACTCTTTTGTTTCACCTGATTGGATATTTTTAATTTTAACCCTTTCATTTCTTCCAATTTTTCTAGTTTCTCTAACAACAGTTTCTACAACGCTTTGATTGGATGAAACATTTGAGCCAACTTGTCTGTTTCTATTAGCAAGTTCATCACTATTTAAAACTTCTTCTTTAGATGTGTTATATTTTTCTCTGCGTCTAGTTTGTCTATCTTCTCTTATTTCATTAGGATTCTGGCTAGGAAGACTTCCCTTAAATAAAAATGTTAAAATGTCTTTATTTAATTGATCAATCATAGAAAAAAACAGTTCTTTAGCTTCAAATTTATATATGACCAAAGGATCTTTTTGTTCATGAACTGCTAATTGAACGGCTTGCTTCAATTCATCCATTTTTCTCAGATGAGTTTTCCATGAATCATCAATAATCGCTAGTGAAATGTTTTTTTCAAAATCATTTATTAATTCTTTCCCATCTGACTCATAAGCATCTTTTAAGTTTGTTACAATATTCATTGTTTTTTTACCATCAGTAAATGGTACAACTATTCTTTCAAACTTATTTTGAGGATTCTCATATACGTTCTTAACTATAGGAAATACCTTGGTGGCATTTTCTTTGTTTTTTTTCTCATAATATTCAAGAACCAATTGATATGTTTTTTCAATACATTTTATTTCATCTCCTTTTTCAAAATCATCTTTGGAGATTGGAGATGTTACAGAGAAATACCTTATTAAATCAAACTCAAATGATTTAAAGTCGTTATTTTCTTTCGAATTGCTAAATATAGAATCAACCGTTTCATAAATCATGTTAGCAATATCAACTTTTAATCTGTTAAAGTCTAAAGCATTTTTTCTTCTTTTATAAATAACAGTTCTTTGTAAGTTCATTACATCATCATATTCAAGAAGTCTTTTTCTTATTCCAAAGTTGTTTTCTTCAACTTTCTTTTGAGCTCTTTCTATAGTTTTTGTCATCATCGAATGTTGAATAACCTCACCCTCTTTGTGCCCCATTTTATCCATCATTTTAGATACTCTTTCTGATCCAAATAGTCGCATTAAGTTATCTTCAAGTGAAACATAAAATTGAGAGCTTCCAGGGTCACCTTGTCTTCCTGCTCTTCCTCTAAGCTGTCTGTCGACCCTTCTAGAATCGTGTCTTTCAGTACCTATAATTGCTAATCCACCATTATCTTTAATTTCATCACTTATTTTTATATCAGTCCCTCTACCTGCCATATTAGTTGCGATTGTTACAATACCAGCCTTACCAGCTTCTGCAACGACATCAGCCTCTTTTTTATGAAGTTTAGCATTTAAAACATTGTGCTTTACATTTTGACGTGTTAACATTCTTGATAATAACTCAGAAATTTCAACGGATGTTGTTCCAATTAAAACAGGTCTTCCTTTTTGAGTTAAATCAATAACATTTGATATTACTGCATTATATTTTTCTCTCTTTGTTTTATATATTAAATCATTTCTGTCATCTCTAACTATTGGTTTATTGGTTGGAATAACCATTACATCTAAATCATATATATTTAAAAACTCACCTGCTTCTGTCACTGCTGTTCCTGTCATTCCCGAAAGTTTTCTATACATTCTAAAATAATTCTGTAATGTAATAGTTGCAAATGTTTGTGTAGCATCTTCAATCTTAACATTCTCTTTGGCTTCTATTGCTTGGTGAAGACCATCAGAATATCTTCTTCCATCCATAATTCTACCAGTTTGTTCGTCAACAATTTTTACTTTATTATCCATTACAACATATTCTACATCTTTTTCAAATAATGTATATGCTTTTAGTAACTGATTTAAAGTATGTATTCTTTCGCTTTTCTCACTAAATTCAGCATAAAGCTTTTCTTTTTCTTCAGCTTCTTTTTCAATTTCTAATCCTTTTTTTTCAACGTTGGCTATTTCTATTGAAATATCTGGTAACACAAAGAAATTGGTATCGTTGACATCAGATGATAAATGTTCAATTCCCTTATCAGTAAGTTCAATTTGATTATTTTTTTCATCAATAGTAAAGTATAAGTCAGCATCAACTTTAGGCATTTCCCTATTGTTGTCTTGCATGTAAAAATTTTCTGTTTTTAAAAGAGATTGCTTTACTCCATCCTCACTTAAAAATTTAATTAAAGCTTTATTTTTAGGAAGACCTCTAAATGACTGAAGTAATTTAAAACTACCTTCTTCAATATTACCATCCTGATAAAGTTTTTTTGATTCAGAGAGAATTTTAGTTACTAGTTGTCTTTGAATTTGAACCAGAGATGATATTTTAGGTTTTAATTCATTAAACTCATGATTACCTCCTTGCGGAATTGGTCCTGAAATAATTAGTGGAGTTCTTGCATCATCGATTAAAACGGAGTCAACTTCATCCACAATAGCATATGAATGCTGTCTTTGAACTCTGTCCTCATTTTTGTGAGCCATATTATCTCTCAAATAATCAAAACCAAACTCGTTGTTTGTTCCATACGTTATATCAGATAAGTAAGCATTTTTTCTTTCCTGTGAATGAGGTTTATAATGATCAATACAATCAACACTTAAGCCATGAAATTCAAATATTGGAGCCATCCATGCACAATCTCTTTTTGCTAGATAATCATTAACAGTTATTACATGAACTCCATTACCTGAGAGAGCATTTAGGTAGACTGGTAGAGTAGCTACCAAAGTTTTACCTTCTCCAGTTTGCATTTCAGCAATTTTACCATTGTGTAATGCAATTCCACCAATCAATTGAACATCGTAATGGATCATATCCCAGATAATACTTTTTCCGGCAGCATCCCATGAATTCGACCAAATTGAATTTTCTTTTTTTAGAGTAACATATGATCTAGAGGTTGATAACTTTTCATCGTTATCATTTGCTTTAACTATAATCTCAGTATTTTCTGTAAACCTTTTTGTTGTTTCCTTTACTACTGCAAAGGCTTTTGGTAAAATTGAGTTCAAATATTCATCAAGTTTATCTAAATAAGCTTGTTCCCATTTTTCAATTTTTTTGTAATTGTTCTCATTTTCTTCAATGTTGTCAGAGTTATTAATAATCTCTTTAATGCCGTCAATCTCAGAGTTAAAAGGCTTCTTTAATTCTTTAATTTCGGACTTAAAGCTAGCAGTTATCGAACGCAGATCATCATTGCTGATATCTTTGATTTCATCCTCGCATTTTAATATTAAGTCAACAATTGGGGAAACTTCCTTTATGTCTTTTTTTCCTTTATCGCCAAGAAAAATATTTAATATGGAATCTACTAAACTCATTTTTACGTACGTAAATTTAAGCAAAAAAAAAGCCTCTGGAGAGACTTAAATGTATTTTATACAAATAAATAAAAACTAATACTCTTCCTCATTCCACAAATAATCATCATCAGTTGGAAAATCAGGCCAAATTTCTTGAATTGATTCATAAACTTCTCCGCCATCCTCATCTTCGATTGCTTGTAAATTTTCAACAACTTCAAGAGGAGCACCGGTTCTTATAGAATAATCAATCAATTCATCTTTATTGGCTGGCCAAGGGGCATCACTTAAATAAGAGGCTAATTCTAGAGTCCAATACATATTTCTAGTTTTGTGCAAAAATAAATTAATAATTCACTTTCACAAGCTTTTAAAAAAAAAAATAATAAACAATTTATAATTATTTAGTTTTTAGGGTAGTAGCTAAGAAATGTAACAATATTATGATTAGAAAGAAAAGAGATATTCTAAAAATATAATCACCGTATTTTACGTAAAATGTTATTTTTTTTAATAAAGGTACTTCAGACTTAATAAATCCTTCTTCACTATAGCTAATTGATTGAATAATTTCACCCTTATAATTTATTACTGCAGAGATACCAGTATTTGCACTTCTAACAATATTTCTTCTATTTTCAATTGCCCTTAGCTTAGCATACGATAGATGCTGTTTGTGACCCTCACTAACATCCCACCATCCATCATTTGTAATTATCGCAAACAAGTTTGATCCTTTCCTTGTATATTCTGTTACATATTCCCCATAAATTGATTCAAAGCATATAATTGGAGAAATATTGAAACCTTGACTCGATTTAAAATTTTTTCTAAAACTATCATATCCTCTCGAATATGATAATCCACCGAAATCAAGCAATACTTTTCCTAAAATAGGTTCTATAAAACTCTTGTAAGGCATTAATTCAACTCCAACAACTAGTTTTGATTTGTTGTAAAATTGATTCTTTTTACCAATAAAAGCTGCACTATTGTATAGATTTAGCCATCTTCCATCATTTAAATTATTAGAGTATTCTTTTAAATCAATACTGTCATAAATAATTTCAAATAATTCTAAGCCAGTTAGAATCTCAGAATAAGATTTATTCATTAAATCATTTAGCATTTTTTTAAGTTGATTATCATTGTAGCTATCAATTTGTATTGCATCAGAAAAATAGGTTTCCGGTAGAATGATTGTAGAATTTTTTACTTCATTTTTATCTATTAGATTTTGTAGATATAAGTAGTTGTCAAGATTACTTTTTTTATATTTTTCGTTGTAGGGATCTATATTAGGTTGTACAATAAAAAATTGTTTTGAATCTCCTTTCAAATCAATTTTATGATATATATATTTTGATATTAATATTGGAGTGATAAGTAATAAACTAACAGTAATTAATTGTTTTTTTAAAGCTTTTTTTTCCAAAAATCGAATTAAAATTTTATAGATGACAATATTTATAACGAGTACCCACAATGTTCCTCCAAATGCACCAGTATATTCGTACCATTGTATCCATCCGATTTTTTCAGAAAAAACATTTCCCAAGTTTAACCAAGGCCATGAAAAATCCCAGTTAAGGTGAAATTTTTCAAAAGATATCCATAGACTAACTAAAAACAGTAAACTCAGTTTTGAATTTATTTTTTGTGATACGATTTTATAAAAACTGAACACAATAGTCATTAGAAGGGAGTTTACTAGAATAGCAAAGAGCATACCCTCAGTTGTTGCATAGTATAACCAGCCAGTTGATATTGAGTTCCATATGATAAATGTTAAATAAATGAGTGAAAATAGGCCAAAGGAAAATTTTTTATGATAGTTGTTAATAAGATATAACAAAGGAACAAAAGCTATAAAAATTAGAGATGAAAAACCATAAGTTGGCCATGATAGACCCAACAATAAACCTGAGAATAGGCTTAAAAGCAGAGATTTATAAGTTTTCAATTTATTAATAATTAAATTTGCTATTATAAACTTAAGGTAACAATTGAAATTAATCAAAATACTACCAAACTTTCTAACCATTCTGAATGCTCTTTGTGGTTGCATTGCAATTCTCTGCATATTCAATGATAAATTGTCATTTATCAATTCTGCATATCATTCAGCTTTAGTTTTAGTTCTCATCGGAGCTGTACTAGATTTTCTTGACGGCTACCTTGCTAAATTACTTAATGCTAAATCAAAAATTGGAGTTCAGTTAGATTCTATGTCTGATCTTATTACATTTTCACTAACACCATCAATACTGATTTATGATTTACTTCAGAATCAATCACCCAATTTTGAGTATACTCCATTTTTTGCATTTTTTATTCTGATATTCTCAATGATAAGGTTAGCTAGGTTTAATACTTTACCTACAAAATCCTACTTTTTAGGTCTTCCCACACCAGCAAACGGAGTTTTCTTTATGGGTTTACCATTTATTTCATTTTCTATTGACTCACCTGTAGTAGTAATTACAATAATTATTTCGTCATTTCTTCTAGTTTCAAATATAAAATTTGAATCATTTAAAAAAGATTTTACAAAAACTAATAAAGTTTATTTTTATATTTTACTATTCGTTTTAATACTATCAGCTATATTATGTCTATTCATATATCAAATAGACATTTTTAATTTAGTTAGTTTAGCAGTTTTGATTTATATATTTTCTTCTTTGTTGTTTAATTTTTATAAATCATTTTAGCTAAATCTAAATCTTCTTTTTTAATAAATATTTTACAAGAATTTAAGTAGTTTGAAGCTCCAAACCCAGCAAGTGTGGCAGAATAATGATCATCCTTTAAAATATATTTTATTTTATTTTCTGAAAGTTTTGTTGTTAGATGGTTAGCTTCTATAATGGAACCAGAAAAAAAATGAATATATTCTTTACTCATATATTTTTTTTCCTGAAAATAAAGTTTTTTCCTAAATATAATTTTCTTACTATTTCATCTTTAGCTAGTAATTCTGGTTTACCGCTTTTTAATATTTTACCTTCGAACATTAAGTATGTTCGGTCAGTTATCGCTAAAGTTTCTTGAACATTATGATCGGTTATTAAAACACCTATGTTCTTAGTTTTTAAATGTGATATTATTTTTTGAATTTCCTCAACAGCTATTGGATCAACTCCAGCAAATGGCTCATCTAATAACAAAAATTTAGGGTCAGTAGCTAATGCTCTTGCAATCTCAGTTCGTCTTCTTTCTCCACCAGAAAGTAAATCACCACGATTTTTTCTTACTTTATTTAAGCTAAATTCATCGATCAAACTTTCAAGTTTCTCATCTTGCTCCTCTTTTGAAAGATCTCCTAATTCTAAAACAGCTTTTATGTTATCCTCAACAGTTAGTTTCCTAAATACAGAAGCTTCTTGAGCAAGATATCCAATCCCATTTATAGCTCTTTTGTACATTGGTTCGTCAGAAACATCAATATTGTCAATTAAAATTTTTCCAGAATTAGATTTTATTAATCCTACAATCATGTAAAAACATGTTGTTTTACCTGCTCCATTTGGACCTAATAAACCAACAATTTCTCCTTGATTTAATTCTATATCTACACCATCAACAACTTTTCTTGATTTATAAGATTTTTCTATTTGAATTGCTTGTAGTTTCATTTATTTCTTTTAATTACTACACCGGAAATATATATACTAATTTGATATAAAACTACTATTGGGATAGCAACAATGATTTGACTAGCAATGTCTGGGGGTGTGATTACCGCTGCTAGTACTAAAACGCCAACTAGTGCAAATTTTCTATATTTTCTAAGAATTTCAGGATTTACTAAACCTATTTTAGTTAAAAAATAAATTATTATGGGTAATTCAAAAATTAAGCCTGATGCAAGGACTGAAGCTCTAACTAAACCAATATAACTATTTAAATCAAAGTCGTTGAAAACCTCATTACTAACTGAGTAATTTCCTAAAAAGTTTACAGATAATGGACAAACCACATAATATCCAAAAAGAACTCCAATAAAGAATAGAAGACTAGAAACAAATATGAATCCTCTTGCATATTTTTTTTCGTTTTGATAAAGTCCTGGACTTATAAAGCTCCAAAACTGATAAAGCACATAGGGAAATGCAATTACAAATCCTGCTGCAATTGATGTCCAAATATGAGCAGAAAACTGACCGGAGACAGTTCTACTTTGAATTCTGAATGGCATTTCATTTATACAAAAACTATCGTCTAGACCAATTAGGTTGGAAATATTACATAAAATCCTATAAGTAGGGAAGTTAACATCTTTAGGTCCAAATATTATATTATCAAAAATAAAGTCTTTGAATATAAAAGCACCAATACCAACTATAAATATTGCAATAAATGAACGAAGAACGTGCCATCTTAAATCTTCCAGATGATCTAAAAATGACATGTCATCAGGATTTAATTTTGCTTTATTCATAGACCAGCATTTATAATATCATGGATATGTAACATGCCCAGATATTTTTCTTTTTTAGTAACCACGAGGTTTGTAATCTTATTGTCATTCATAATCTGAAGAGCATCGATGGCTAGGAGAGAATGTTTGACTGTCATTGGAGCTTTCTTGATAATTTTTGAAAGAGGAACATTTAGTGGATCATCATATTTTTCAAGAATTCTTCTTACATCACCATCTGTTATAATTCCAACTATTTTTTCATTTTTTAAAACAGCAGTAGCCCCAAGCATTTTACTTGATATTTCATTTATTGCATCACTAAACTTAGAGTTAATTTTAACTTCAGGTTTATTTTCAAAATTTATTAAATCTCCAGTAGTGGTGGTAAGTTTTTTTCCGAGAGTTCCAGCTGGGTGGAATTTGGCAAAAGATTTTTCATCAAACTCATTTAATGTCATAAGACATATTGCAATCATATCACCAACAAGTAATTGTATTCCACTGCTTGTAGTTGGAGCTAAATTATTTGGACATGCTTCTTTTTCTATTGGCGTATAAATAGTAAATTTTGAATTCTTACCTAAATAAGAATCTTTATTTGCAGTTATTGCAATTACATCAATTTTTCTTTTATTTAAATTATTTATTAGTTCTATCGTATCAGAATTATTTCCACTTTTTGAAAGATAGATCAATGTATCATCTTTTGTTATTGTTCCAAGATCACCATGTAATGCATCAGAACCGTGCATAAAAATAGATGGGGAACCAGTTGAATTTAAAGTTGATGAGATTTTCATTCCAATTATTGCACTTTTACCTATACCAGTAACAATGATTCTCCCTTTAATTTTTGAAAGATGAGCTATGATTTCATCAAAATCTTTATTAATAGATTTTTTTAGCTTATTTATTGCATCTATCTGTATATCAATAACTTGACTGCTAATTTCAACTGATTTACTATTGTTCAAAACTTATTTATTTATATTAAAAATCCAATAAAAATTAAGCTTATATTTAAAATAAGCTATGTGCAAATATACCTTAATTCCTTTTAAGGAATGAATTTAAAACACAATCTAACACCACTATTAACTAAACATTTTGGTTATTCTGAATTTAGAGAAAACCAACATGAGATTATTAATTCTATTTTACAAAATGAAAACACCTTGGTTATTATGCCAACAGGTGGAGGAAAATCCCTGTGCTATCAGTTATCTGCTATTGCTTCTGAAGGAACAGCAATTATAATTTCTCCTCTAATAGCATTGATGAAAAATCAAGTTGATGTTTTGAAAGGTCTTTTTAACATTGATGGAGTTGCTAATGTTTTAAATTCATCATTGAGCAAGTCTGATGTGGAATTAGTTAAAGATCAAATTAAAAATGGAATTACAAAACTTCTTTACATGGCTCCAGAATCACTTACCAAACAAAAGAATATAGACTTTCTTAAGGATCAGAAAATTTCCTTTGTAGCGATAGACGAAGCA
>Ga0207993_1000177_pt1 | contig 25728 bp, 40 predicted proteins | sample ETN01SmetaG_2_FD_185791 | JGI IMG/M metagenome (GOLD analysis project Ga0207993, IMG submission 185791) | Marine microbial and viral communities from oxygen minimum zone, Eastern Pacific Ocean - ETNP2014F12-01SV265 (SPAdes) (version 2) | ecosystem: Environmental > Aquatic > Marine > Oceanic ...
CAAAGTCCTTGCTATGAGTTAGTTTGTTTTCAAAATTAAATTTTCTTGTTGGTAGCGACTTTTTAGGGGTAAAGATTTTATTTTTTTCCTATATGTTTTCTATATACTTTTATTTCTATATTTTTATACTTATTTTTTTTATATATTTATAATAAGATGATATTGATATTATTTATAATTATCATAAATGTATTATTATTTATAAATACAAATGAACCACAAGAATTAACGGAAATACGTGAAAAGTACAGGACACTCAGGGAACACCTTAAGGAAACGAATAACCAGGAATTCAAAATGTTGTATAAAGAAATTCCAATTACTGCACATAAACGTATGAATGGCTCTATTGGGTATAATGTTAGTAAGGGTAGTGATATAGGTTTATGCATTGATGGCGAACCCAATGAAATATTCCATGTTTTAATACATGAACTCGCACATTGTACCGTTGATGAATATACACATAGTAAGGAGTTCTGGGAAAATTTCGATAAACTTAGAACCATGTGCGTTTCTTTAGGGATATACCAGGAAATACCACAAAGAACTGAATTTTGTGGTAAATACATTCAGGATAAATAATATTTAGTATTAATAAAATGCAATCTTTCGGTGATTTGATGAAAGCGTATTTGTTATTAAATACTTTACTCGCATCTTCGAGTGCTCCTCTACTTTTAGACGATAAATGGTTAAATATGTTTATACTTATGATCGTTACGCCATTAGTAATCACTATATTACCACGTGGTGGTAATACAATTGGACGTCTAGCTATAGATGCACCATTTTTAATGTTGGCAACCTTGTTAGGTATGGGTATGGTTGCGGGTGTTTCCCAAATAAACAAAAGATTTGAAAAAGATTTTAGAGATTATGGTAAAACTACGAAGAGTACTGGTACTGTTCTAGGACTTCGCGCAGTTGGTTTACTGTTCGGATTTCTCATTTCCTATTTTATATTTGGAAAGAGAATGTATAAACATTATAATGCCATTTAAGCGTATCTTTTATAAATGTAAAAGGCGACCGCCGCGACCATACCGGTCGATGCCAAGCCAATTGCACTTCTGTGTCCCTGATCGTTCAAAAACGATGGGACGAAATTTGCAAGTTTTTCTTGAACTGGCTTACTAATTGCCGCTGCAGCACAAATAGCAACAATGAGTGCTTGGAACTGGTCATCAGTAAGGTTGAATGGATTTTTAGATTCGGGTGGTTTTTCAGTAGTTTGCTGTTGTGCAACTGGTTGTTGTGCTGCCATTATTGGTGCCTGCATTTGCATTTGTGTCATTCTTGGATCGGCGCCCATCATTGGTGGTTCAAGTGGTTCCTCTACTTGACCCATAATATCGGAAATTGATGTAGAATCCATTGTCTGTTTATTTTCACTCACATTTTTTTCAGGGGATATATTCGGCACAAAAGATGTCCCTTGGTTATCATTTAGAGATACCATACCATCACCATTATCTGAAAGGTTCAATGTTCTAACGTCTGTCGCCATTTATATGTACAAAGTTTTTTCGTTTTAGATGATTACGCATCATTGCCCTGAAGAGTATAATTTGGATATAAACACCCAAATGTTTTTATTATTCTGGGTAAATCATTCAATTTATCGTAATCAGACATATCATTGTCTATATAAACAGTTTTTGTATGATGGCACACATCCACTAATATTCTATATCCATCGTCTGAATCAGATGGTGTTAATGTTACTGGTTTTGGTTCATTATTATCGGGAAATAAAAAGTTAATAGCTTCATGTGTTGGTGGTATATAAGGTGGTGCGATTGATGGTAAAGAAGTTATTCGTCTAACGAAATTTCTTATCATTTTCTTTTAGTAACTTTAAATGGTGTGTTTCTTTTAACTGAATTTGGGTCACCAACCTTCGTATTACCATGTTTTGGATTAAACATCTTTTTATGTGTTTGCCAATACTCTGGTGCACCAACTCTAAAATTTTTGCGAAGGGTTGCTTTATACCAAAATACACAGTCTTCTATTCTGTTACTCTTGGATGTATTATCTAATACTAAACACTCATAGTTTTCTGTACATGAATCCATAACTTTATTGAACATCTCAAACGATGGAAAAATACCAAAAAAGTTTTTAAACAATTTTTCTCGATTTTGAATAATGTTTTCACGTAAAATAAATATATAATCAATATTTGCTCTGAGTGCTGGTGGTAAATCCATACAGTACTGCATGGTCAACATGAAAAATATCTTCCAATGTCTTCCATTCATAAAAACTTGACGAATACATTTGTCTTTCATGAACTTTGAATCATACATACAATCATCTAAAAGGAGAAACGCTCCACAATTTGTTTTACCTGCACCAACGAGTTTTCTCTGTCTTTCAAGTACACGTTCAATAGCTTCTCTATCATAATCACCGTATATGAAAAGATCAGGTATATACTGTTGATAATAATGATTACCTTCTTCTGTTGCTGATAAAACAATTCCAGCTGGTAAATGTTTTTTATGATACAAAATATCTGTAACCAGTGTTGATTTACCCGTATTACGTTTACCTATAAAAACACAGACTTTGTCATCTGCCATTTTTTCAGGTTTGAATTTTCTCAACTGAAGATTCATCTACAGTATCGTGTCGTTTTAATTCATAAAATTTTACTCACATAGAGTAAGAATGGCTGGTCGATTAAACCTTGCTGTCACAGGGTTTCAGGACCAATGGTTTACTGGCGAACCCGAATTTTCGTATTTCCTGATGAATTTCAGAAGACATACTAAGTTTTCGATTGAGGCTATAGAAACACCATTTGATGGAGATGTTGATTACGACGCGGTGGTAGAATGTCGTATCCCCCAAAACAAAGGAGATCTCATTCGAAGTATGATGCTTAAATTTACTTTACCGCAACCTACTGGTACTGCAGATTCGGGGTATGATATAAGATACCGTGAATCTATAGGTGCACAGATAATAGATTATGCCGATCTTGTTATTGGTGGACAAACTATAGAGAGAATAACGGGTGATTATATTTATATGTACGATCAAATACATAGCAATAAAGATGATATTGACCAAACCCTTTACTTTTTAACGGGGCATGGTAGTTATATAGCTGTTTCATATGATTGGGATTATAATGTCTTTTTACCTTTCTATTTCTTTAGAAACCCAAGTTTAGCTATACCCGTGTGTGCTCTAACAAAACAACAAGTAGAAGTACATATAAAATTTAAAAAATTAAAGGATGTCACTATACAATATAAATTAAGTGGTGATGGAACTATCGGTGATCCACCTTCAGATGTTTCTTCATCTATTAAAAATGTTTCACTCGTGACAGATTTCTTTTTTATTACCGATGATGAAAAGAGTTTTCTACTTACACGTCCTATAGAGTATGTTATAACCCAGGTACAAAGATCGTTAATCAGGTTTGACCCTGGTGTATCAAAAAAAGCTGGTATGTTTAATTTTAAACACCCGGTCAAAGAAATGTTCTTTGTAGCTATAAGTGATCATGTACACATATACGAACCAATAAAACAAGTTACAATGAAGTTTAATAATAACATAATCATTGATGCCGATAATTTAATGGTAAGTTATGAACAACCATTAAAGTATTATACTGGGACAACCGGTAATAACTTTGGTGTATATAGTTTCTCGGCAAAACCAGAAACATATTATCCAACCGGACAAGTTAACATGAGTAGAATAGCCCATAATTTGATAGAAATTGAACTCGATTCACCGGCCCGCCCTTTCGAACACAAAGTTTACGTATACGCTGTAAACTATAACGTCTTGAGAATACATAGCGGACTTGGAGGTTTAAAATTTTAGTGAGTTATACTAGTAATGGCTGGTCGTGTTCAAATACAAACATCTGGTCCACAGGACGCTTTCTTCACAGACGATCCCGAATATACATATTTCATAAAGAATTTTCAAAAACATACTAATTTTGCACCATTCTTTGTTGATTTAGACGTTGATGGTGATGTAGAGTTTGGTAACACCATAAAATGTACCATTCCCCAAAACCAAGGTGATCTTCTTAAGACTGTAAGTATGAAAGTTGAATTGAATGCTATAAATCAAAGCTTAACATCTGGGTACGATGGGTTTGGATACGTTGAATCTATAGGTCATGCCATGATTGAGTATGCAGAACTTCTTATAGGTGGACAGGTCGTTCAACGTATACCAAGTGATTTTTTAGCCATTTATTCTGATAACTATGTGACACAGACAAAACAGCATAATTTAGATAAACTTATTGGTAAGCCACCTTTAGAATTATCGGGTACACCTGTCTCAAACAATGATATATTAGGGTATCTTGGTTTTGCTACATCTAATCAAAAGTATTTTGTCGATATTCCATTTTACTTTTATAATAATACAGAACTCGCTGTACCACTCTGTGCTATAGATAAACAAGAAATTGAAATTGTTATCAAATTGAGAGATGTAAAAGATTGTATATACGGTAAACATACAGATGATGAAGAATCGTATTATACAGGATTATCTCCAACGGGTCTTATAAAGAGTTTAAAATTAACAACAGAAATGGTTTCTTTAGATGAAGAAGAAAAACAAATGTTATTAGGTAAGAAAATAGATTATATCATCACACAAATACAGGAAAGTAAGTCAAATATACCTGTAAACACAACATCAGTTTTTAAACATAAACTCGAATTCAAAAATCCAGTAAAAGAACTCTTTTTCGTTATTCAGCGTATAAGAAAGGTTGTTAATGGATTTTTTGTAAGTTCTTTTAATTACGATTCACCAAACCAAATTATTAACAACATATATACAAATTACGAAAATCTAGATAATCTTGAACTTGTACTCGATGATTCTACAGTTTTAAATAAAGTTACTGGAAACGCTATAAACTTACGCGCGATACAAAGTGGTATACATCATTCAAGAACACAATTATTCAGGAGATACTATTCATATAGTTTTGCACTCGAACCAGAAAGGTGGTATCCAACAGGACAGAGAAATTTTAGTTTAATTAAAGAGCAGATTTTGAAACTCACTTTACATCCAGATACAGTTGCTAATAGAGAACTTAGAGTTTTAGGGCTAAGTTATAACATACTCCGTGTAGAAAACGGAATAGCTAAAACTCTGTTTAACTTATAATGAATCAGCGAGAAAAAGACGCAACCGAAAACTTAATTGAACAAGTCCAGGACTCCGCTATTAATATTATTCAACCTATATTTGAAAGGTCCATGGTTCTCGCAGCTGAATATGCAAAGGCGTGCGGCAGAGATATGGTAGTTGGTGAAGACTTGGAATACGCCATGAAATATTGTGCCATGAATGAAGTTGGTAAGAAAATGGGTACATATTTCCCAGAAATATACGAAGAATCTTCAGATGAAGATGAAGACGATATTGATTTTGAAGATGAAGAAATTCCTTTTACGCGATACACAGGACGTGAATATAAGTTCGTCAAAATGAATATGGCATATGATAATTGGAACACATGGGAACCGAAAAATCCGTCAGAATTATTGTTAAAAAATGCTATAAATAGTAATGAACACATCGGAACCAGAGGGGTATGTGACAACTTCTAAATATTTTAAATTATATGATGATGATGAAAGTTCTGATACTGATAGTGATTCTGATACAGAGACTGAATCAGGATCCGAATCAGGAACAGACCGTGTAAATGTAGGTATGTTAAAAGGGTATATGAAACCTAAACGTTATAAAAAAATTTTAATTGAAGAAGATTTACTCCCTGATTAAAATCTCAGGATACTATATATAAAAATGTCTACTGCCGCTGTTGCTGAAACTGTTACGCTCGTCGCTCGTGAACTCGAGTCCCAATCCCTCAACGCCGTTGTTGCGGGTTTTTCCTTTGCCGCCGCGCTTTCGTGGATGGACTTGGTGAGATGGTTGGTTAACCAAGTTGTTAAGGTTAACAAGAACGGTGGTATGAACTACACACTTACTGCCTTGTTCACGACGCTCTTGTCCATCTTGGTCTATGTTGGCATCTCTCGTGTCTCCACTAAGGTTACAAAGCCAGCACAACCAATCTTCGCGGTTACTCGATAATTTTCGGTTTACGCATAAAAAGTAATAAAACTAAACCGGTTGCAACTACCATAAATATTGATACAAAAGCATCCCATCTACGCGGATCCTCTATTTCGGGGATACTCATAGGTGTAGGGGGAGGAGAAATATACTCTTCTTCCGTTTTTTCCATTTTAGTCGCGTTTTCAAGTTTATTAGTATAACATGTTACTGCAAGTTTGAGTATATGATTAGCATGTCTAAAATCGTATGGTATTAATCGGTTATTACTACTATAGTAAAACTGAACACGTAAACTTGATATCGTTTTTTGTGACCCAGAATCAAAATTGTGTTCTACAGTATCATCAACACCCGAAAAGTTAATTACATCACCACATAAGAGTATACGTCCTGTATAAAATGGTGTTTCTGAAAATACAGTTTTGTTAAATTCATCAGAGCCACTACTCATTTTAACAATAATTGCATCTGGACCTTGTAAGTTAATACTTCCAGTTTCCAATGAATTTGATGACGATGATACATTTGAAGCAGGTAACCCTAAAATATCATGTGGAGTTGTATATCCACCACTTGAAGTAGATGTGTAACCATTCGTACCACCATAAAAACAAAATGTAAAATCACCCGAACCCGTAAAAGTTATAGCATTCGTATCCTTATCAAAAGTTGCACCTGTGATTATAGTACATTTATCATTAACTTCTGCAGCTAATTCCTCGCCACTATAGTTTCCAACGTCTAAAGTTACAGTTTGAGTACTTCCTCCGTTTGTTAAAACATCGAATGTTTTATTTCTATCATGTATGAGGTACTGACTATTATGTATACGTGCTGATATAAGTGAAATTTTAGTCACGTCATATATTGAATTTTTTAGATGTACAACATAATCACTTGGTTTTGGGTATAAAACAGGATCACGTTCACCACTATCTATATCTAAGGTGTGTACCTTCATTAAAATATAGGAGCATTATTTTAATGAGTGTTATATCACAATTTCATTTAAATTAAGAGAGACCATGAATTAATGGGTTACTTGCAAGTTGTCTTTTCGCAATATCTAAACCTGTACTAGATGCATTTGGATTTTCGTATCCCTTATAAGCGTTAAGTTTGTGATAATCGTTATTTCTATATTGTTGTGTCCAGCCACCATTTGCTGCATTTATTCTACCGTCAATTCTTGTAGTATCAGAACGAACGCTTGTGACCATACCACCCTGGTTAAGTGCGTCTGCACGAACATTCATACGACCCGGACCAGCGGTTCTGTTTGGTTTACCACGACGATCGTCTGGTCTAAACCCATACTTCATGAGATCTTCGGCTGTGTGAGTAGAACCAAATGTTCTCTTTTCGCCAATTTTGGATGCTGGAGCATTTAAGTAACCACCCATAAAATTACTTATACCTGGAGCGGGTCGATTATTATATTGATATTGTTCAATCGTACCATCCATTTTATTACGTGTTGGTTCTTGAGCTCGTGTAAGTGCCGAAACTGTTCTTTTTGCACCCGCAAATCCCAAAGTATCTGTTCTCGAACCCGTCTCCGATCTATTTGTCGTTCTCTTTGTACGTTCGTGTTCCGCTCGAGGTGTTCTACCACCCATACCCTGGGCTCTACCTGGTGCTGGTGGAAGACGACCATAAAGAAACGCTGTCTTTTCTGGTCTATTGTTTGCAACTTCCCCGACGACTCCTCGTCTACCGCCCTTAACATCATAAGCTGGACCAGATCTACCAGGTAAAGTTGTTAAACGATATGCACCCACATTTTCAGGGTTTACACGAAACAATTGCTGATGACCACCGAAAGCGGGTATTTCTGCACCAACACCTAAACCTGGACCAACAAGTTGTTTTTCAACTGGTGATAAATTGTTCATTCTTCCTGCATCATACATACGGTTACGCATGGACAATATTTCTCCACCCGAAGATTTTTGCTGTGGTGCAATTTCACCGAACGAGCTTATCTCCTGTTTGGAAGTATAAGTTGGTTCTACAAGTGGTGATATTGGACCTGAATATTCCGTTTGTGATGCGACTTCCATAGTGGAAAAATCCGATGGTATTTCTGGTTCTTCTATGGGATTGCCTTCTATTGTGTATTTCTCGTCTGGTTGACTCAATTTTCGTCCGGCATAAACTAAACCGGCTATAGCCATTATAGATATAGGATCAGCCATTCTTATTTCTTAGCGAGATTTTTATTGAGGTATCTTTGCTGAAATAACCCATTTTGTGTTTCGGCACGAGTACTCAATGGTTCGTATGTTCGTGTTTTAAGAGGTAATTTACATTCAACATTTTGAAGTGGATGAAAATGTCTTTCGTACGTTTTAGCTAAAACTTTGTTAAAACGAGATGTACTTTGTGGTCTGAGTCTATCAGATGTATCTATGTATTGTGCTGGAGAACCCTTACCTGCCATATATGGGGCCGTACCATACAACATAGTGTTTGGTCTACTTGACCCATAATTAAGAGTACTGGGCTGAGGATATACAAAAACTTCTTCAGTTGCACATACGGATGGAACCGCATGGTCTTTAACAACTTTCATTCCTGGTTGGAGTTGATACGCCATTTACTATTACAAAAGATTTTGTTTATGGAAATCGAGTATCTACTAATATTTTCAATGTAAAAAATTAACTTAACGATGGTCTACTTGCAGTGATTCTCGCATCCCCATTTGGTGCAAGTCCTGCAAACGCTTCAAGTTGTACACCTCTCGCGTTTGGATTACATAAAAGGGGGTTTTGACGACATGTATTACCTCTTTTACCATGTATAAATTCATAATGCGGTGTATTACCTAAAGATGTATCTGGCATACTTACAAACTGCCTCGACAATGCATTTCTTTGATATTCTGGCATCGATGAACGAGAACGAGCTGGACCATATTTAATATCACCTGTGATGTAATTATTTACCGAATTTTTCACTTTTGGATAATAACACGATTGAGGTCTATCTGGTCTATCTACATAATCAGACATGAGAACATTTCCCATAGGATTATCTAATGTTGGTGTAGTACATGGTTTACCTATATTGTTATATTCGAGTGAGCCGTTTACTTTTTGTTGTATAGCTGTTTCTTGAGCCCCTAAAGAATTATTAGGTTCTTCCCTGACCATATCTGACTTTTCCATTATATAAAGAACTCCGAGTGCGGTTGCACCCAAAACAAAAATACGTGGATCACGCTTTATAAGATAAATTATACATGTTGCATAAATAATAAATCGAGCTGATGCATTGACACGGTCTGATGAAGCCTGAGACTTCGAGGGCCAAAATTCATGAACTTTGTCTACACGAACCAATTGTTTTGGATCTTCGAACCAAGATGCCATTTATATATAGTGAGTTTATTTTTTCAACATACCACCTAACATACCCTGCATAGTTTTCATCAAAGCAGCTTCATCAAGTTCACTTCCATCTTCACCCATTTTATCGGCACATTGCTTTGCAACTGTTTCAATCATGGAAAGTGTGTCTTCTGGGATAGAACTAATAGTTGTACCAAGCATGTATAATGTTTGAACATATTGCCAAATTGCATTTTTTGTGTTTTCGGAAGCAGAATCCCAATGTTTTTCGAGATCTACACCTTTCATAAAATCTAAATTCTTTGATTCCTTAATAAAAAAAGATTCATCTTTTGCTGATATCTGATCAGCGTATGGTGCAACACCCTGCATGAATCCATCTACTACTAATCGTGGATTAGAAGCCTTCATTAAATCAAAAGCCGATAAACACTTTTTCAAGCCTTTTTCTTCTGGAAATGTCTTGTGTAATTCCACAAGAAATTGACCCATCATATCATTGAACGCGGTCACGGAAGCCATTTTATACTGTAAATATGTATATTATCTTTAAGTTAGAAAATTAAAATGGTTCCGTTGATATGGTCTCTTTCTTACCTAATCCATTAGTAACGATAAAAAATACTAAAATTGCGACAAGTGCAGCTGGTTTTGCGTATGCACTCGCTGGAAGTTTACCTTCATTGTTAAGTTTTGCTTTAAAATGTATATATCCTGCAGTTATAGCCCCGGCGATTATCCCGGCCCATGCAGGGTCTCGTAAATAGTCTTCGAACTCCATTTAATAATACCCAACTTTTTTTGCACGGGTTTCGGATGCATCTGGAAATAAAACACCTTCCTCTTCCTGTTGTGGTTGTGGTTGTGGTTGTGGTTTAGTGGTAATAGTTCGGAATTCATTATCAAATGGTGATGATTGTTCTGGTTCCGGTTCTGGTTCTGGTTCCATTGGTTGTTCCATTGGTTGTTCCATTGGTTGTTCCATTGGTTGTTCCATTGGTTGTTCCATGGAATGTTCTTCCATAGTATGTTCTCCTGCAGGTGTTTCAAATGGATCATTTGTTGTTTCTTCTTCATAACCATCGATAAGATCGGGGTCTTCTGAGTCACCAACTTCGGCTTCACCAACGTCCAGGTCTTGACCCTCTTCTGTCTGAGACATGTATGTCTGTAAAATTTGTTGAACGGGTATGAGTTCTTTCACAGATGTTTCAATACATACACAAAATCTTTCATATAATTTGTCATTTCTTGTATGTTCATTTTGATTTTCATGGTAAATATAAGGATCCTGGTATAAATCTTTAGCAGCGTTATTATAACACGTTTGAATGAAAACTTCATTCGTTGGGAGCTTGAGTGAAATCTTCTTATTATCTTTATTTAAACGAACTGCAGACAAAATTTTAACACAACTTACAAAAACAGCAGCTAGAAGGTCGTTAAACCATGCACATCTATTTGTTATATTATCCGTATGTGTTTTAGACATGGAATCACTCCAATTTGGCACCTCTTTTAAAAGTTTTTGGTACATTACAAGAACCTTTCTACCTTTTGAGAGTTTATAAGATTCTTCATACATTGTTTCAAATGTTTCAATCATGACTGGACACATGAGCAAACATAATTGACCTATATACTCACGTTTTGCTTCTACGAGAATGTTAAGTGGATCACTCATGTTTGTATTATATTTACATTATTAAACTTTAACTCTCACGCATTTCTCCTGTATTTATTAGCAGCTTTTTTAAGATTAACGAGTGTAGGAAATTCTTCTATGTCTTCTGAATGAGTATGCTGCTGACTGTTTTTGTTTGTTTTTTTATTGGGTCTCCATGAAATACATAATTCGTATTCCCCTATCACCTGAACTGTGAATCCACCTATCTCAAATTGCCTTTTTATATATTCTGTAGCTTTTGTTCTATTAAAATGAGGAAATCCCATTACAAATGAAGGTATTTGACAGAAAATATACTTGTGACCTAAATCAACTGACTGGCGTATCTTTTTAGATATTTGTTCATGTATTTTGATATACGTTTCTTTTCTTAGACGATTTCGTTTTTCAGATATACGTGTTATTTCATCAATACTGATCATTACATTTTATAGAGAACTTTTAAATCCTAATTTTACCATACATGGTTTGTGGATCCTGTATCTCTTTTTCAATAATTTTACCATTTTTAATTAGGTCGATTTCACTCTGTCTAACTTCTGTATAATCTTCAAACTCTTTGCCTTTTATAGTTGTTTGGTAAATACTTGGATCAGATGGTGGTCTATAATCAACGGGTTGTGCACGAAGACCTATAACGGTTGCTTTCCCATCAATAATTCTCATATCAGATGTTACTGCAAACCCGAATGCAAATCCTCCATGTTTAACAGACATAAACATACACCTGTATATTTCCTGTTTTGTTGTGGTATTCGTGTATTTTTTCACGGATAATGTTTCGATGATGTATGTACAAAGATCAGTTTTTTTAGAAACCGCCTTATTTGTCGCTAAAACCATTTCTTGCATGAGTTCATTAGTTAGTGCAACATCCTCACCAGATTCCTCATAATTAGATAAATCTATTTCAGTATCGTCTATTGTTATAAGGTCCTTTGATTTAGTATATCCAGATAAACCAAATTGTTCTGTAAACATTTCCGTCCTGGACATAGTCATAAGTACAATAAGTAGTAATAATACTAGTATTATAATATTCATTATTTAATATTAAATATTATTTTTATTTTATATAATAATATTATAGTATAAAAAGTATATAGAAAACATAGAGGAAAAAAATAAAATCTTTACCCCTAAAAAGTCGCTACCAACAAGAAAATTTAATTTTGAAAACAAGGTAACTCATAGCAAGGACTTTGTTATAAAAATAAAAAGTTTTTTTTCGTGGTAGCGACTTTTTCGGGGTAAAGATTTTTTTATTTTACAGTAGGTTTTGTGTACATTTTTTAATAAAAATTAATATTATATTTTAAAAGTATACATAAAACATAGAGGAAAAAAATGAATATAAAAACGTGTTTTTTTACTTAAAAAAAAGTAAAATATATTTTTAAAATATGTCACTTCTAATTTATAGTCCTCAGTGTAATCATAGTTTAGATGTTATCGACTATATTAATAAACATCCTCAATTGAAACAAATTGTTAGATATCATAACATCAATCAATTGGGTATTCCACCGCAATATAAAAATAAAATTACACGTGTTCCGACAATGTTGACAAAGAATGGTAAACTTTTGGTAGGAAACGAAATACGAAATTGGTTAGAATCACTTTTACCCACTCAAGAACTAGAAACATGTAATTTTAGTGGAGCGTCGTGTTCGTCTACATCATTAGAAGATAATGAAGGTTCAGGAGAACTTTTTGGGTTAGATAATTATGGTAGATCTTTACAGCCCGCAATGACACCAGAACTCGAGGATAAAATTAACCAAAGTGTATCAGACGCATATAATAAGAATATAAAGAAATAAAGTGTTTGTGATTTAGATATGAAATTGGCAACAATTCAGGCGAGTGCCATAAAATCAACATTTGAAGTACTCAAAGATATACTGAATGATGTAAACATTTACTTTAAACCAGATGGTATGTATATCGTAACACTCGATACGGCGCGAACTTCACTCGTAGATATGTTTCTATCTGCAGATAATTTTGAAGAATATACATGTGATTCTGATGTAATCGCGGGTATAAATGTTTCTAATACATTTAAACTTCTTAAATCTATAACAAACAATGATGTTCTCGTGATAAACATAAATTGTAAAGAATTTATGAATATAGAAATTCATAACGAATCAAAGAAAACATGTACAAAATTTGCTTTGAAACTACTTGATATAAATGAAAACCAAATTGAAGTACCAGATATGATCATGACGACAATTACACCCATGGCATCGGTCGATTTTCAAAGAATTTGTAGAGATATGCATAATATCGGTAATATTATAGAGATAACACGAGAAGATAAAAAATTAAAATTACAATGTAAAGGTGATTTTGCAAATCAGGAAACTGAAATTGAATGTACGGAAGAAAGTCCTAGAATTTCAGGTGAATATTCTCTTCGATACATGAATATATTTACAAAGGCGACAAGTATGTGTTCTACAGTTCAGATTATGCAAGAAGAACAAAATAGATTTTTGATATTAAAATATAACGTTGCTAATTTAGGTGAGTTGAAATTTTATCTCGCGTCTAAGGTACCCGAAGATCAGTAATGCATCCATCTACAGTACTGACGTACTTAGTCATACCAAGTGCATTTTTTAATTTTATCTTTGGGAAATCATTTTTAAGTGTTTCCATATCATAATATAACATATCACATATTTTAACATCTTCGTTATGGAAATCACAACGCGGACCTGCATAACGACGAACTTTATTTAAAATATCCTTAACCGGTTTATCATCCGAGTCGAGTAGAACAGCTGATACGACTGGTATGTTAAATATAATTCCATGTTTTCGCTCGGGTGGCCATGCATGATTCATGTCATACGTTAAATATTTATATATGATATTGTTGTGCCAATACTTAACACGAATAACTGTTTTTGTAACATTTTCAGGTATTTCTGTATTTTTATAATTTTTAGAATCTAATACTTTATAATAACTTTCTGTTTCTCCATCCCATTCCTCGTATTCTTTGTTCCAAAATTCATCAAGATCACTCAAAAAAGGTGTCTTTGTATTATCTAGAAAATATTCCATAGATTCATCAACCACTTTATAATCTGGTACAGAAAATATAGTTTTTACGGTGTCATATACCCAAAGTATAACGTTAGTTAAAAGATTACCGAGCATTCTATTTAATAATATGGAAGGTAATTTTTTAAGTAGGTATAATAATAAAATTGAAACCTGGGAAAGATCTATTAGAGATGACCCTAAAAATAAATCGATGTATGAGTCTGAGATGTCCCAATATATAATCAAATGTATGCCTTACCTTGAGATGTATACGGATGATCTTAAAAAGGAAGTAAATACTGATAATATTTTCAAATGTAAAGAAACAGCTGGACTACAGAGGAAGGATATATTCAATGATTATCTTATAGAAGTAGAAAAGGTTAGTAATGTAGATAGACCTATAGAAAAGAAAAGAGAAGTGTGTCCAAACTGTCCAGAAAGTAACGTGTTTCATTTTACAGATACAAGTGATCTTGTATGCGATAGTTGTGGTATGATTTTGGCTACATTGATAAGCGAAGAGCTTACATATAGAGAAGAACAAGAAACGTCTGAAAAGATAGTTAATTATTCATATAAGCGTGAAAATCACTTTAACGAATGGTTGTCACAATTTCAGGCACAAGAAACAACGAATATACCACCCGATGTCATAGAACAACTACGTAACGAACTCAAAAAGATGAAAGTGAAAATTTTAGATGAAATTACACATGCACGTGTTCGGGGTTTACTAAAGAAACTAAAACTTAATAAGTATTATGAACATGTACCATACATAACGAATATCATAAGTGGAATAAAACCTCCATCCATGCCACAAGAACTTGAAGAACGTTTGCGTATAATGTTCAAGGATATACAAAAACCATTCGATGATAACTGTCCAAGTGAACGTAAAAACTTTTTGAGTTACTCGTATGTTTTATATAAGTTTTGTGAACTTTTGAGCGAAGATAAGTACCTTAAATATTTTCCCCTGTTGAAATCCAAGGAGAAATTATACCAACAGGATGTTATTTGGAAGAAAATATGCGAAGATCTTCGTTGGGAATATATACCTACCATATAAAAATATACATGTATATTAAATGAACTTTCCAGTGCGTAACAGCAAATCTAAAAAGTTGCAAAAGGAAACGAATAACAAATACCCAGATTCACCAAAACCAAAATCTAAAACCAAATCGAAGGCGAGAAAGAACCCATTGAGAAGGGGTGTTGTATATAATAGTTTGAGCAACATGCTCAAAAACTTTGCGAACAAAAAGCGAAATAACCCCGAAGTTTTCGAAAACATTAACGACAAGCTTAAAAGATAAGTCTTTAATACAGGTAATGAACAACAACGATCCATATTATAATTTCTGTTTAGAAGAAATCAGGTTCTACACAGAAAAGATAAATGAAATTATAAAAGAGGGGCTTAAAGACCCTAAAAAGTATTACGAAGAATCCAAAAGTGAATGGAAAAAGATCTACCAAATGATTCCGGTTATGTACATGATGAACCAGATGGAAGAAGAAAAAAAATAATTAGTTATTATAAATGTCAGTCGCATTACTTGGTGGTGGTGGTGTATTATTATGTTGTTGTTCGAGTTCAGCAGCCGGCGTCGGTGCATATTTTGGTGGATTTATACCCGGGACATTAAAATGGTTTATGAATAATCTTGAAAAATCTGTAACATCTATTATATCTAATGGTGCTAAAGAAGATGATTGTAAAAAAGTAAGAAAATTACTCATTGATTATGAAGGATTATTGGTTCAGAACCGAGATGCGTTTGAAGATAGATTTAGTGAGAAGGAATTGAAAGTAATGGCAATTATAAAGAAATTAAGGCTTCATACATGTAATCATACAAATGATATAGATCCAATTCTTACATCAATAAAAAATGCAAATAATTTAAAAGAGGGTGAAGATCCAAAAGATATTTGTAATGAAATCAAAGAAGATAAGCGATTTTTATACGGAAACTATTTATATTGGAATGATTCTAAAGAAGAACTTATGGCCTTGGAAGATTATATAGATTCTAAATTAAATACTGAAGATGGTTCTGAAGTAATTGAATCTGTCGGTAAAAAATGTGAAGCAGTTGGTATTAATTTACGTTAATCCAAAGTCACATATCTAACTTCTAACTCGGAGTTAAGTGTAGGTGGAAAATTTATTAAATACGCTTCCGGGAACCCCGTCAAGCGTAGATAATTTTGTGCTTGTGTGACCATGACATCATTCATGGTTTTAACTGATTTCAGTTCTACAACAGTTTTATTATTTAAAATTAAATCGGCGCGAAGATTCCCTATTGTATGTTCTTCGAATACAATAGGAACTATTCTCTCCGTTTCGTAGTGTACCCTGTTTTTCCGTAAGACAACTTCCATCGCATTGTGATAAACACGCTCGCTATAGCCGGGACCAAGTACTTTATATACGTGTGCGGCATACTGTTGTATCATTTACTTATTCTTCGGCTATTGTTTCTAAACCAGTTTTACCTGCCATATCTTCTTTAAAGTGTCCATTTTCAATATCTTTCATAAGATCTATATACTGTTGATTATACCTAATTAGACTTCTAGATAATTTCATCAAGTTTTTATCAAGATCTGTAAAATGACCAATCTCTATCGATACAGAGACATGTTGTTCATACCTTCGAGTAACGTCCTCAATAGCGTCCATCAACTCATTTGAAAAGTATATACCCGCCTTTATGTATTCTTCTACACTTTGCGTCATTATAATATTATTTATATAAAAATGTTCACTTATCTTAAAAAAATGTGGATGTTACTCTGCAGACCTATAACTATACCTACGAACGTTACAGGGCAAACAATACTCAGTACCGATAAATGTAGAATTGTAACCATTTCTCCAACGAATGATAAAAGTAGGTTTGTTATTGATTTAGTTGAAGATGCACCCGAAATTTACGTAAAACCAGATAAAGATGATGACATAATATAAACAAATGCCGTCAACACCTTTTGTTAACAGTAGTATAAGGTCGACTATACCTAATCCATGTGAAGGTCTTCAACAAATACTTATTAAGGTAATATACGAAAACGAACGCGGGCGAGGCCCCGTTCAGAGTATCGAGGCATATGCATCCCCTATATTTTCATTCAATTATAATGCATCGTATCTTAACCGTAACGATATGTTACCTACACCCGAGGACGGCACGATTCGGCCAATATCCATGTTTAATTATAATCAGGGTTTATGGTCAGATAGTCAAAACACACTCGTCATTAAAGATTATTTGTTTAGACATGACAATGTTTGGTCACCTACGACGTATTACCCACGGTTACGGGAGTTCTTAATGCATATTCGTGAAATATATTCGTACGACGGGGCAATTATGGGAACGGATTGGTTATGTAGACCTCCGTTATTACCCGAAACTGCATACGATAGAGATGTAACCCTACACCGCGTTTCAAGAACCGTTATGGAACTTATCGATAAAAATTCAGAAAGTTTACCCGAAGGCGACTATTTGAAAATGTGTGATGAATTGAAAAAAATAAGGGACTTTATAGTATAATTTCGTGTTAAAAAATGTAGTTTTTAAGAATAGTTATTTTATTCTTAAAAATTATTATATTTTTTTAGTTTTATAAATAATTAGCCGTCGTTATCACATAAATTATACTCCCAACTTTTGTATGCCGGATGACCTTTGGGCCATCTACTAGCTGTACCGGTTGTATTTGGTCTACGTACACAGTATATATATTGGTCACCTGTTTTATTTGGGGTCCCAAACTCATTTTGTATATGATTTCTTACATCACGCTTCTGTAGTAAACCATCATCGCCATATATATGTTCAGCCCAGTCACCATCATTTACAATTTGGTCTTCCCATTCATTTCTCTTACCATTTTTAATAAATGTTGCTTTACAATCTGCCCCGTTACCAGTTTTTGCCTGTGTTTGTTTCCATTTAATTTTACTAACACCTGTAGTTCTAACATCACTCTCAGCAATTGTCCAATGACCGTCACAATTTACGTCACATGGTTTGTCTTCACAATCTGCCGTTTCTTCATGACCATCATCATACGCACACGCTGTACCTGTACCTGCAACTGGTGTTGTAACGGAATACGTACGTCTTTTCTTTCCGGGACCACACGATTCACTACACGAACTCCAATTACTAAAGCTACCAACGCAGTTTACTGGACAAACGATATCAGTATTACACTCTTCCGTTTCGTCAATGTCACCATCCTTAAGTAGGACACCAGCACTATTCGTACAGCTTTTCCCGTTTGGACCAGACGCAGGTGTTGATATATCGAACCTTCTCTTCTGTTTCCCGTCTGGGCCACATGTTTTGGAACATGTTCCAACATTTACCCAACTACCAACACAGTCAACTGATGGGGTTGAAGCGGATGCGGCCTTAGTCTCTATTCTTGCAGATTCTTCAACACTACACGCGGCACCACCATACTTTGGTTCTTGAGTAACGTCCCAAGTTCTCTTTTCTATAGCATTTGCGCCGACACCCTCAACACTCCATGCAGTCCAGTTACCAACACAATCTTTTGGTGTACACGCGACTTTTCCACACTCTTGAACTTCTTCTTCACCATCGTCGTATGGGCATGCCTTGCCCTCTCCTGTAGCCTCCCATTCGACGGAATATGTTCTTACCTTTTCCCCTTTACTATCCTGGTAAGAACATTCCTGGGTACAGTCACTCCATTCACCCCAAGCACCTGTACAATCGTTGTTTTCATCGCTCGATGTGTTAATACGTGTTCCCCCAGATCGTCTGGTTATTGAGGGTTCGTCTTCGTCTTCGTCTTCGTCTTCGTCTTCAGTATCGGTATCCGAAGCTGGTGCTAGTGCTGGTGCTGGTGCTGGTGTTGTGTTATCTATATCTTCTCCGGAACCCGAAAATGAAAGAAGTACACCTGTAGTTACTGATGATATCAGTAATAAAACACATAATACAATTAAAGCAATTGGTACCATACTGGTGTTTTTTGGTGTATTACTCATGGTACTCTTATATAGTATAAATATAAAAAAATCAGTATAAAATATAAATAAAGTATACACAAAACATAGAGGAAAATAAACCTTAGTTATTAGAATTTTAATAAAATATAAAAAATAGAATGAATAAAGAAAAACTTCAATCTATATTATCTATAGTTGATAGAAATTCAAAATCGTTTCCGGAAAATGATTATCTTGATATATGTAAATCTTTAAAAGATATATATCAAGATGAATCTGATATGGAAGACTGTGTCATTCTTCCTATAGAAAATTTTTATGATAGCATACTCGGAACACAATTTCGTATTCCCGGTGAAGAACCTTTTTACGCGGCTTTAAACTTTTTACACGAGAATAGTGCGGAAGAATGTTTAATTATAGCTAAAAAATTAAAAGTGGAAAAGAAAGAAACGTCTCGATATCCTCTTAAACGAATAACAAACCGTATTGAAAATGAGACTATAATCACATTGTGTAAAGGAAATAATATACATTACGATGAAACGAGTATGCCTACAATCGAAAAAATTAATATAGTAACGGGAAAGTCGTATATTTTAAAAGATGAGTGTCGTAAATATATAAATGCATGGAATACTGTAGCGGAGAAATACATAGAAGATTTAAATGCAGCTGAAAAATTACTTAAACTTAAATTGTCACAGTTTACGAAGTTTCACAAGATATTAGGTGAAAATTTAATTAAAATTACCGAATATGTAAATTAAAGATGTAAATTATACATAATATACCAGAGAAATATGGATATTCAAATGCGAAGAAAGGTTATGGAACTTGTTGATAATATTAAGTCGAAACTAACTCACCAAGAATATATTGAGTTTTGTACTCTTCTCAATAAGAACGATCCGTACGAACCTATTAATTTGGAAGGGGCAACGCTCGTAAAAATCAATTTCAATTGTATTGAAATTGATAACGAAGAATTAAATGTTAATGAATATACAAACATAGTTCAAGTTGTGAGTGACGAAGAAAGTGTACTTGGTGGTGCGAACTTGATTTTTAGAGGAGATATAAGTATGAAAAGATTGAGATCGCTTGCTAAACGAATAAATTGGAGGAACAATACGGATGAGTTTTTGTGTTCGTATAGAAAAAACTTTTGTTACGAAGCCATTGGTATGAACAAATGGATTCAACCTCTTGAAATTGAAGTCTTATCTCGTGATAAACAGTTTAGAAAATAAATTGAAGTTAAAAGAATTAGAAAAATGTAGTATAATGTATTGTTTTACAAAACGTAAATTATCAAAAACCGATGTTTCCATCCCTGTTTTTAGTCTCGATAAGTATGAAGGGTACGCCAAGGTGACCGACGTCTACGACGGTGATACTTTTAAAGCGTGTATCGTACTTCATAATCGCATTTTAAAATTTAATTTTCGAACTGTCGGGTACGATTCACCCGAAATGAAACCCCCGAAAGATATGAAAAATAGGGATAAACACATTTCTATGGCAAAACGCGCGAAGTATACATTTGCAAGTTTTTTAGGGTTCGACGATCGCGCAAAACATATGTTATGGAATCCGTTCATGTGTAGGTTTAGGGTAAACGGGTGGGTATGGATTTCGTGTAAGAAAAATGATAAGTATGGGAGAACACTCGTTTTCGTCTACAAAAATAAAAGGGATATGGTTTCGATTAACCAAAAAATGATAGATACAGGGTTTGTGAATGAGTATGATGGTGGGACTAAGAAGGAATTTGATTTATAATTAAAGAATAAACAACTACATTCTATATAACAATGACAGAAACGTATAATCAATCCCCGTGTGAATTCAGATACAAAATCGACTCGTGTTCGAAAGTTGTTGATGGTGATACCGTCGACGTTCTTATCGATTTGGGGTTCGATGTACTCATTCGCCAACGTGTACGATTGCTCGGTATCGATACCGAGGAATCACGAACGTCCGATAAGATCGAAAAGATTTATGGAAAACATGCTAAAAAACAGATTCTTAAATGGGTCACAAAAGCGGTAGAATCCGATAAGGACGATTGTGAGATCGAACTGAGATGTCCCGAACGCGACTCTGTAGGTAAGTACGGACGCGCGCTTGGTGAATTGTGGGTTTTGGAAGATAATAACTGGACGAATGTGAACAAATGGATGTGTGAAAAAGGCTACGCCGTTCCATACGTCGGTCAGAATAAGAACGATGTTAAGGAACATCACATGTTACACCGAAAAATGTTAGCCGAACGCGGCGAACTCGTTATCGACGAAAATGGAACCTTTTTGTCTTCTTAAATTAAGCCTTTACTCGTTTAAATTTACTAAAAAAACTTTTTTTCCCACCTTGGGACTTTCGAAGATTAATTCCGTCACCACACCCTCGACCTAAAAAGCGAAGTTGTTGTCTTCGAAATTCCTTATCAATGTCCTCTCTTATTTCACTTACTGGTTTTTTACCAAGTTGGCTCATGAATGATTTTTTGTCTAAACCATTACATATTTTATTTTTAGAATTTATATAGTTTTCTAAATTTTTACGATTTTTATCGGTATTATTATTTACCATTTATATATCATAATATTTTAATTAGAGTGTTTCGATATATACGGGTCGTTCAGATTTTAGAATAGATAGACCTACCCGTAAAAGATTTTTAACTAAACGTGATTTTACCATGATTGTCGTGTACTCTATATACTTTTTAGAATTGTTCCGATGTTTGTCGAGAACACCTTTCATTGAAAGTATTCGCGTTAGAGATGCCTTTTTACACTGTGTCGTATCCAGTAACAGATGAACAGACCTGTTCCTAGACCACACGTCACAGAAAAAGGAATCCATATCACTTGGGGAAGTGTCATCCGTTATTCTAATTTTGAAAGTATCTTTCATATTATAATAATATAGTATAATATATGGAAAAATACCTTAGACGTCTTCTAGCTATAATAGATGATAATAAACAGAACATGCGAGAGGGTGATTATATAGAAATGTGTGATAATTTGAATAAAATAAGGAAAATTAATGCACGCGAACGCATACAAAAAAGTTTTCGTACTATTATCAAATTAGCAAAATATACCATTGTTACAAAAATTGGTTTAAAAATACTATTCGATAAAAGAAAAGGAAATGACAACGACGACTGAATATTATAACGTTGTTTTAAACCCGGGTGACGTACCTATATTAGGTATAAACGATACAGTTGAGAGACCAGAACCATTACCCGAACCCGAACCAGAGCCACGAACCATAATTCATTTCGATATACGAACTATTGAAATACGTAAAATATATAAATTTTTACATTTAATCATGTTTTTATTAACATTTATGTATTCGTTAATGACAATAGAGGAGGAGGGAGGGCACTTAGTAGTTATTGATATGATAATGTCTGCAACATCTTATTTTTCGGTACTAGAAAATAACATTAATACTTTAAAAATACATGTTATGTATCTCGCGATAAATTTTACATTCGCGTCATACTATTTGTATTTTGAATATATAGTGTATTATTTTCTGTATACTATTTTAGATATATGTACAATTATACATCTAATTTTAGATAGACGTGATTATTATATAGATCATTTAATATCTGTACATTCTAACCCATAAATTACATATCCATTTTTCACCGGATTTTACGGGTGCACCACCATGTAACGCCCTTTTGGTGATATGCTCGTAATTATTTAAGGTGTTAAAGAACAAAGCGTCACCTTTTTCTAAACGGTATCGTTTCCTTATATTTGGAAATACTGTTTCACCACCTTCATACTCGTCATTCAAGGCAATTATGAATGTGTACATGCGTTTATTTTTATCATTTGGAAAACAATCTTGGTGTGGTTTATAAAAACCACCCGGTTTATATCTAAGAACTTGTAAATCTTCACAATTATCGAAAGGTTTATCTGTCATAGAAACACACTTTCGAATAAGTTTATCGACAACAGGATCTTCGGATGCCTTTATCCACGCTGTTTCACTTTTACGTATAGTTTCATCTATATCACGACTTTTAGAAACGGTCGATGTATGTAATTTTTTAGATGCAATTTGTTGTATATGTTCACATTCATCTTCACTTAATACATTTTTTATTACTCTGGGCTTTTTATATATAGGTATAAAAAACCATATAATAAGTAAAAATGATACAAAAAGTAAAATCTTGTTCATTTTCTGTTATAGAGCGAGAATATTATTCTTCAATAAATATTGTGGTGGACACAAAAGTAAATTTACTATTATATCGGTATACCTCCCTAATACAGTTTCGTAATGAATAATAAATGCAGTAAACCAAAAGTAAAGTGAAAATATATAATGAAATCTTTTCATACCATACCCACCTTTAATAATACCAATAAGAATATTAATATCCATATACTTTTTATCATGGACAGTTGCTTTATAAATGATAATCATCGATAAAAAATTAAACAAAAGTTCCATATACTCTAGAGTACCTTTTAGTTTGTATCCTAATATTAAAAAGTCTATATGTCTTGATATATAAACAAGTTTGTATGTAAATTCATTTCTATGTAAATGATAAAATACACTCGTTATACTACCAAGATTTTCTAAAATCATAAATGGAAATAATGATGTAAACGCCGAAGTTAAATTTATTATTTCCATGTATGTTATACACGATTCTATTCTTAAAGTGCACGTAAAAATATGTAATGTGGTGTACTCGAGTTATATCTATTTCGTATCCGTGTTATGACTTTATTAGAATAATCCGCTAATGCATGAATAGTACGCATTATTTCCTTGGTTTTTGATGTATCAAGCATCCATTGTCTAAGTAAATCACCGCATGTATCAGAAAACATACTGTATATATTTCTTATATCTTCCAATTTACATTTATGTTTATCACGTTTTTGTAGTTCCTTTTTAAAATCTTCGACAGATATATTTTTTAATAAATAGTCTACGCGTAAATGTAAATTATCATCGTCGCCTATTCCATCATATCTATATATAAGATCTCTATCGATAAGTGTAAGTCTATAACTTAGATCTAATATATTTGTATCCGCCTCATTTTCTTCAAGTTCTGCAAACGTAGGTCTCCCACCACATGGGATATCACCATGTTCCCGCGATCGTTTTTTGAATTCAAAGTAATGAGGATTATGTACACGACCAGTTTCTATACGACCGGAACGCCAATCAAATGCAGTATGACACTCAGTACACCACATTTGTGCACATCCATCTATTTTATGTATCATTGTACCACATTTAGGACATGGTTTAGTATCTTTGTTTATAAGTTTCATGGTTTCAACCGTTTCGAGATCACAAACATGTTCAGAATCTATAATAACTTCATTACAATGTTCACAAAATTGTTGTACACATAATCCACATTTCATTTCCCTGTCTAGAAATCCTCGACACTCTTCATGTGGACACTTGCGTATAAACTTTTCATTATTTATCGAGTCTAAACCTAATTCGAGCGTGTTCACTTTTCGTATAATTTCATCTACTTCTATACGCATATTAAGTATAGCTACATCATAATCATCGGCTGAAACATTCATATTTAACGCTTCTCTGCGCATATCTCTCATAAGAAACAATTGATCCAAGAGATCAAAGTACCTTCGTCTAAGAGTTTTCATTTTCATTTTATATTCTGCATATGGTTGTGTTTCTGGCATTCTTGCCATTTCACGTTCGTATAGGATTTGTTCACGATGTTTTCTATACTCTACATTTCTAAACCGTTTTGTACAAAATGAATCTATAAATTCACGGTCGTGTTCATGTTTACATTTCATACAATGTGGTTCTTCCGTAGTTGATAGTAAATAAGTTTGGATACATGTTTTACACGCATCGTATTCACAATGAGGACACGTAACCTTTTTACGATATGTTTTATTGTACGTGTCACAACATACTGTGCATGTACTCATACTTATATTATAATGCGGTTTTTCTTTAATTATAGGTACTTTTCCCTAACCCAATCTCGGTCTTTCTTGAAAATTTTGGAAAGTTTTGGTTCTTTACGTTTAAATAAAATCATGAGTACGTTAAGTCTTCTAAACAGGCCAAGTGGTGGTTCACCTGCGCGTATAACTCTACCGAGTGCACGCCGTCTCGAAAGTTCCGTTTTGTTCTTAACATCAACGTATCCCCCTTTTGAAAGATAACCATTCTTACTTATTGGAATTTTAATCATGGTTTATATTATAATGTTACTCAGAAAATTTAATGATTCGGAGTATGAACCACATATTCAAGAATTTTTGAAAGAGTATTATAATGCAAAGTTCCCGTACTTTTCGTTAAAAAATGGGTGTTTAGGTATAATACCTAGATTCCCCAAACTTATTAGATTAGGTAAGTGTAATTTAATAAGAAGGAGTATGCGTTCTAAGATAAGACATGTAACACCGACAAGTATTTTATTTGTGAACATGTCA
>Ga0207993_1000179_pt1 | contig 25463 bp, 25 predicted proteins | sample ETN01SmetaG_2_FD_185791 | JGI IMG/M metagenome (GOLD analysis project Ga0207993, IMG submission 185791) | Marine microbial and viral communities from oxygen minimum zone, Eastern Pacific Ocean - ETNP2014F12-01SV265 (SPAdes) (version 2) | ecosystem: Environmental > Aquatic > Marine > Oceanic ...
ATTACTTTTTCTAATTCTGAAGTCATTCCAATTGATTGAAGCAGTGGAGCTGTAATGGCACATGTAGTAACTATTGCAACAGTTGAGGATCCTTGAATTGTCTTAATTATTGCAGCTGAAATAAATACAGAAAGTATACTTGCTAAACCTGTTACATTATTTAGACTCAAGCTCTCTATAATCCCTGACTCTCTTATAATATAACCTAATGCGCCACCTGAGCCAGTGATTAATAAAATTTCAAATGAGTCTTTTAAAGATTTAATTGTCCATATTGGTGTATCCTTTATCTTATCTTTCCTAAGAAATATTAAAGTAGTTATGAAACCAAATAATAATGCAATTTCTGGTTTTCCTATAAGTTCAAAAAATTCGAAAATTTGAAATTGATTAATTTCTAGGCCTGGGTATTTAATTATCGTTGAAGCTGATATGAGTAAAATAGGAAGAACTATAGGCAAGAAAGAAACAATGCTTCTGTCTGAGATAAACTCATAAGATTTGATCTCTTTCAGATTGAGTTCAAATTCTTTTTTAAATAAAAACTTTACCCATACATATCCTGCTATTGAAACTATTGCCCCTACGATAATTCCGATTAAAAATAATAATCCAATATCTGCACCTATTATCTCAGAGGCAACGATAGGTCCTGGAGTGGGAGGCACAAATACATGTGCAGAATATAAACCTGTAGCTAAACATACCGAAAGAAAAATTATATTTTTTTTTGTAATTCTTGATAAGTCCTTTACTAAAGAAGACATAAGTATGAACGCTGCATCACAAAAAACAGGGATTGATATTATAAACCCAATCACATTTAAACTAACAGGAATATTTTTTATTCCAAGATATGATATAAAAGTGTTAACCATTTTTTTTGAAGTTCCTGTTTCATTTAAAAATTTTCCAAGAAGTGTTCCTATAATTATAATTGGACCAATTGCAAACACTATATTAATAAATCCTTTATATATTAAGTATAGTGTTTCAGGAATGTTAATATTTAGGAAGACTCCTGATAAAAATGAAGCAAATAGTAAAGTTAAAAATGGTTTTATTTTAAATCTATACGAAAAGTAAAATAATCCAATAAAAGTAATAATAGAAATTATCATATTTAATGATCATTTCTAATAAGTTGTTTTGAACACATATATCCAGCTGTACCTGCTACACTACCACATGGAAAACTTCCTGCACCACAGTAGTAGACATCTTTCAAATCATAATACGAATAAAAGTTATTAGGGTTTTTACTAAATGTACGTTTATTATAATTTTGTTTTCCTGTTAATGTGATATGATCAATATTTCCTTTTGGGAAAAAGAACGTCTTATTCAGATCTTTAGGAGTTAAAAATTTACTATCTACTAAATCATCTGCATTTTCAATGTAAGGAAGAACAGTGTTAATTATCTCATCTTTGACTTTATCCAGATCATCTGCTTTTTTGTCATAACTCAAGTTTTTTGTAAATAGTATTAATTTATCATAACTCTCTTTATTATTCATAGTCCTTTGAGCACTTCCATCTGGGTATATTTGAATAAACCCAGCAAAATAATCTCCTGAATTTTTTAATGCATTTTGACTTGCTTCTTCAAAGTTGTTGAGATTATTATTTGAGAATATAAATCTAAATGAATCAGAATATTCATTTGAGTCCTTCCACTTTACAGGGTTTCTAAAAAAGGCTGTTACCTTTCCACTTGTTCCAATTTCATCAAGCTCAATATCTTGTTTAAAACCTTTAATTAGTTTAGATGGCGTAATAGGATCGGTAGCAAATATTAAATGGTTGTAATGAAGTGTTTCATCCTTATTATCTTTTACAAATGAAATAATTTTAGACTTGGTATCAACTTCAGTTACAGATGAATTTAAGTAAATCTTTACACCTAAATCTAAGTTAATATTAGAAAGAGTTTCTGTTATTTTCCAAATACCAGTTTTTACAAATCCCCAATATCCATCAAATACAGAACCGGAATCCATTAATGGAATTGTAAATGCAGTACCTGGATCATAAATTGAAGCAGGACCACTCTCAATAACTGTCATTCCCATGTATAATTTTGTTTTTTCAGATGTAAAATAGTGATCGAGTAAGTTTTTTGCAGTTCCAAAAACCCAAAGGTCTGCAATCTCTTTACCAAGTTCTTTGTATGCTACTTCGACTGTCGGAGTGATAGCTTCCTTATAAAGCTTTTGAATAAATTTAATTACTTTATTTTCATCATTTCTAAAGTCGTTTATTCTACCTTCTTCCCCCCACTTTTCTTTTAGTTCTTTTTCTAATTCAATAGAATCTTGAAATATTTTAGTTGAATCTTCTTCATCTTTGAAATAAACTAGTTTTGGTGTTTTTGGATAAAATCCTTCAACCTCATCTACTAAACCAGTTTCATTAAATATGAATTCTGGCATCATACCTAAGACAGTGGCACCATATGCAAAGTCAATTTTTTTCCCTTCAATCGTAAGAGAATCTTTTATGCAGGCTCCACCAGTAAAGTCCTTTTTTTCAATAATTGATACACTATATCCAGCCTTTACTAGATAGTTAGCAGTAACTAAACCGTTGATTCCACTTCCAACAATTATTACTCTTTTCATAATTATAGTCTAATATATTATAATTGAAAAAATTAAGACTTATATAAATCAAAAAAGGAGATCATTTGATCTCCTTTTAAGACTGAAAATAATAGATGTTATTATTTCATTATGATGAAAAATATGCTTTAGTTCCATGTTCAGCTATATCTAAACCAGCCGACTCTTCTTTTTCAGATACTCTTAGCCCCGTTAAAGACTTAACTAATAATGTAATTAAAGTAGCTCCAATTAAACAGAATACTCCAACAATTCCAACACTGGCAAGTTGAACCATAAATTGATCGAAAGATGCTGAAGCTCCAAAAATACCAACTGCTAAAGTTCCCCATATACCTGCAAATAAATGAACAGGAATAGCTCCAACAGGGTCATCAAGTTTACATTTATCTAAGAGTGCTACACCTAAAACAACGATAACACCCCCAACGGCTCCTATAATAATAGCCGATGTAGGTCCCATTTGATCTGCACCAGCAGTTATACCTACTAGTCCACCCAAAACACCATTCATGAACATTGTTATATCTAAATTTTTATATAATAAATTAGAGAAAAAAGCAGCACCTATTCCACCAGCAGCAGCAGCAAGACATGTTGTAACTAGTACTAATGAAGTATTAGCTGGGTCAGCAGATAATACTGAACCACCATTGAATCCAAACCAGCCTAACCAGAGTATAAGAACCCCAGCAGCAGATAATGGAATATTAGATCCAGGAATTGCGACTGCATTTCCATTGTTATCAAATTTACCTTTTCTTGCACCAAGTAAATATATAATTACAAGAGCTCCCCATCCACCAACAGAGTGAACTAATGTAGACCCCGCAAAGTCATAAAAACCTACTTCTTCAGTTAAAGTAGATAAAAATCCACTTCCCCATTGCCATGATCCAACTATAGGATAGATTATACCTACATAGAGAAATACAATTAACATAAATGAATTTATTTTAATTCTCTCAGCCACAGCTCCTGAAATTATTGTACCAGCAGTTGCTGCAAACATCGCCTGAAATAAGAAATCAGTCCAATATGTGTAACCTTCATTATAAGCTAAATCAGATGCAGCTACAGCATCTAGACCTAGCCCAGCAAATCCAAGGATACCACCAAATGCTCCTATAATATTAAAATCTCCAGGGTACATTAAATTAAACCCTACTAAACAGTATACAATTATTCCCATTGTTATAATGAAAAAGTTTTTAAATAAAATATTGATTGTGTTTTTCTGTCTTGTAAGCCCAATCTCCAAGAAAGAAAATCCAAGATGCATAAAAAACACTAATGCTGCACATAGCATCATCCAAACGTTATTAGTTGTTAATAATTCCATAATTTCTAGTTAAATGATTTATTTCCTTTTTCTCCAGTTCTAATTCTGTAGGCTTCTTCACATGGTAAGACAAAGACTTTACCATCACCCACTTCACCTGTAGCACCAGATTTTATAATAGCATCTATAGTAGCATCCACAAATGAATCAGATACTATAATTGATAAACATCTTCTTTGAATGTCTTTCGTACTGTATGTTATTCCTCTGTATACGTTTCCAATTTTTTCATTTCCAACACCAGTAACATCCCAGTAGCTGAAAAAGTACACCTCTGCGTCATGCAGGGCGCTTACCACTTCGTCAAATTTTGACTTTCTTATAATTGCTTCTATTTTTTTCATAATGTTTTCAATTTAAAAACTTATCCCAAAAACTAAAAATGCTGTTTCAGCTTCAGGATTTAATATAAATGATCCAAAAACTGGGAGTGAATAATTTTCAGTAATTGAAATATCTTTAGAGCCACTAAATGACATATTTACAATTCCTGAGCCACCATCAGCATACCAAGCATCTCCTTGATCATCACCATATCCAATAGCGATGTCAACAGCACCAGTTGAAAATCCAAGTTCAACATATAAAGCTTCAACCTCTGTAAAGTATCCAGCAGATAAATCTACACCCATGATTGAGGTAGATGCTGCTAGTTCAGTGTATTCTCCGTCAAAAATTCCTTCTCCATCTGAATAGACACCTGCTTCTCCAGGAAATGTATAATTAGTAGCAGTTAAAGCAAGTGGACCAAAGTCATAACTTACCCATAGGTCAAGTTCATTTCCACCTCCCATAGCAGAAGTTGGAAAACTCCCCCAAACACCACCAGTTAAATTTCCAGATCCAAGCTCCATATAAGGTTGAATGTGAGCACCAGATCCAAATTGTGTTCCTCTCCAAACATATGAACTTACTAAATCAGCACCAAAATCTTGTGAATACGAAATATTCGTTGACAATAACGCGACAAAAGTTAGTAATGTAAATTTGTAAGCTGAAGAGAAATTTCTAATAAAATTTTTCATAGTTCAGTTGTTTTAATAATTAACAACTCAAAACTATACTATGAGAAATTTCTAAAATTAATTACAGATACCTAATATTTCATTTTTATGAAAATGATATTTTACCTAACATTTTTTTTAAAAATGATTAAAAAATCAATTTGTTTTTTTTCAAATTATTAATTTGAATAATCAACTTGAATTAATACTTCGTTTCGTCTATTGTAGAATTTTGTTGGAGCATCATATGAAAGTACAAAATGTTCACTTAGAATTTTCAGGTTATTATTCTGTATAGTCTTGACTAACTCTTCTCTGTGATTCTCCTCCTTTTTATTGTTGGAATAGCCTGAATACTTTATTGCTGCATAATATTTAGGTTCAGATATATATGCCACTACATCATTGTCATTTGGTGCTGGAATCTCTCCTGAGAGAAATCTTTTTGGAAGAACAAATTCCATTGTCTTATTTTCATCTGACATGTAAACAGGAGTTGTCATTGCAATTTTTTCTTCGTCTATATTATTACCAGCTATATACCTAAATAATTTACCAAAATTATTATTTCTGCTTTGGTTTGATGAAACTCTTATCATAGGAGCACTTGGATAATATCTAATCTCAATTTTATCAATTTGATCAACTACTTCATATTCTTGAGTCTCATATTTTTGTGACATAACCATTGCAGAGTTTAAAAATAAAAATCCAGTTAAAATTAAATACTTATTCATAATACTTACTATTTAAAAAATCTTCATTTAAGATTGTGCGAAGATAAAGAATAAACATATCACAGTTATGTTTATTAAATGTTAAAGGTGGCTTAATTTTAATTACATTATTATCTGGACCATCAACGCTTGATAGAATCCCATATTTTTTTAGACGGTTAACAATGTATATTGTTTCTTCCTCTAGAGGGTTCATATTACGGTCAACAAACTCAATACCTAGAAACAAACCCTGCCCTCTTACATCACCTATAATATTATATTGTTTAGATAATTTTGTAAGCTCTCCTTTGAAATAATCTCCAATAAATCTGGAGTTCTCTTGAAGCTTTTCTTTTTTAATAAATCTCAAGACTTCAGTTCCAATTGAACAAGAAACAGGATTACCTCCAAACGTATTAAAGAATTCCATACCATTTGCAAAACTTTCAGCAATGTCTTTTGTACAAACTACAGCACCAATAGGATGTCCATTACCAAGAGGCTTACCTATGGTAATTATATCAGGAACTACATTATGAATTTCAAACCCCCAGAAAGATTTTCCAATTCTTCCACAACCTACTTGAACCTCGTCTGAAATACAAATCCCTCCATTATTTCTTACAAGATTATATGCATCTTCAAGAAAGCCACTTGGTAATTCAACTTGACCTCCGCAACTTAAGATTGGCTCAATTATAAAACCACCTAAGCCTCTTTTTTTAGAATGAATATTTTTTATGCATGCTTCAACTTCATTTAAATATTTCTTTGCTGATCCAGGACCTCTATACTTTCCGCGAAAATTATTTGGTATAGGAATAACATGAGTATTCTCTGGGGGTCCACTTCCACCTTTACCATCAAATTTATAGGATGAAATATCAACACAAATATTAGTATTACCATGATATCCGTGTTCTGAAACTATTATATCGCTTTGTCCAGTATGAGATTTCATCATTCTAATTGCTAATTCATTAGCTTCACTCCCAGAGTTCACAAAGTGAACAACAGATAGTTTTTTAGGAAGAGTTTTCAATAGTTCTTTAGATAGTTCATTGATATTCTTATGAAGATATCTTGAATTGGTGTTTAAGATTGACATTTGACTTTTACCTTTTGCAACTACAGACTCATTTTCGTGTCCAACATGTGCAACATTATTAACAGTATCTAAATATTTTCTTCCATAGTTATCCATTAAGTAAACACCCTCTCCCCTTACAATATGAAGTGGCTCCTCATAGTGAAGCTTAAGGCTTTTGCCAAGATGGCTATTTCTATATTTGATTAATTCATCTTCTGAATCAGATAGATTAAGATCTAATTCTTTTGATTTAAAAATTAAATTAGGATCGGGACATAGATCTTTCCAAACATCAATTTGGTTAAAATAGCATACACCTGGATAGTCTATCTTATAATTAAGCATTGATAACATTATTTGAAAATGTAGATGAGGTGCCCAATTTCCATTTTCTGGATAATTTGCTATCTCTGCAATTACATCCCCTTTCTTTACCTTGCTGCCTATCTTATTTTTTAGTACACTGTCTACTGTATTATGTCCATATAGAGTATAAAATTCTAAATCTTCAATATTGTGCTTTAAAATAACAAGCCCCCCGTATTCTTTATCCCCTTTGTCATTAACAGCAGTTACAATTTCACCATCAAACATAGCGCTCACTTTAGTTTCTGGAGGGAGCCAAAAATCTAATCCCAAATGAATAGTCCTATTTTCAGCTCCATAGTTTCCTGTCTTTTCATATGTGTCAGATGTGTATATTGCTCTAGGTTCTAGATACCCTCCTGCAATTATTTTTTTAGGATATTCTTTTTGAAGTTTATCTATTTTAAACTGAAATAAGCTTAAGTCTTCTATCTCATTTCTTCCCCCAATCCACTCACTTCCAACACTAAGATCAATTTTATAAAATTCACATTCTTTTAATTTTGGAAATAGATCTTTTACTGAGAATTTTTTATTTCTAATCCACTTAGAAAATTTTTGTTTGTTTGGATGTGCATCTATTTTACACGCTTTTCTAAATGAATAATATGCATATTCAGAGTTTATCTGTGACCAAATCTTTAGAAGATCCCATGCAGGTTTTTCACTAATCAGAAGATATGTATTATCAGGCTCATCAATTCTATTAATTAATGATTTAGTAACAGAGATTACAAGTCTCATACCAATTAAATTATAGAGCATTTTTAATTCATCATCATTGATAAGGGATAATTGATTATACCCAGAAACTATTTCACAACAACCTGCAAGTGGATCATTTAAATTCATAATTCCATATGAACATGTAATTGCTAAATCATTTATTTTTTGGGAATATATTGAGTCTCCAAAATCAATTACAGATACTATTTTAGGGTTTACTCTTTCATTTGATACAACAATATTATTATCGTTGATATCATTATGAATAACTGACTTTTTTAAATTATCATATGTATATAGATTATTCTTAAAATCTTTGATAAAATTTTCCAGAATTTCTCTTTTATTGATATCAAACTTTTTTAAATGTTCTTCAACCCACAAAGAGTTTGCAATATCCCAGTCTATTTTTCGATTAGAGAAAGGGTGTTGAAATTTTTCTAATGATTTAGAAATAAGTGCAGTTTTAGAACCAAGTTCTATCCTTAATGTCTTTTCAATAGGATTAACAGAACTCCAAAGTCTTCCCTCAATCCAAGATAATAATCTGATGCACCTATTATTACCAAAGCGATCCTCTTCTACACAAAATTGTTTTCCTTCAATTGTCTTAATATTCGATGCTAATTCAATATTACAATCTTTGTTTAGGTGATCTAAAAGCTTAACCTGATAATCAATATAATCTGAATCAAAATCGGATCTTGATATCTTTAGCAAATATTTAATATCATCTGATGAATGAACTCTAAAATTATAATCAATTTCGCCATCAAGTCTATCAATTTCGCCAATTATATTATAATTATGCTTAAGAATTTTTTTTAACTCTTTAATTGATATTCCGGATTTCTCTAGGCTCATATAAAGTAATGTCTTTAGTTAGACTAATCTAGGGAGCTGGATTTGGAATCTTTTCATTTACTGAATTTATTTCAGCAATAATTTCTTTGGACAACTTAATATTAATACTATTGATATTTTCTTTAAGTTGATTCATAGTGGTAGCACCAATTATATTGCTGGTTACAAAGGGTCTGTCATTTACAAATGCTAATGACATTTCGGTAAGACTTAAGTCATACTTTACAGCTATATCATAATAAAGATCAGTAGCATTAAAGCACTTATCATTACTAAACCTAGCAAGGTTTGAAAATAATTTTAATCTACTATTTTCAGGCATATTACCATTTCTATATTTACCTGAAAGAACACCAAATCCCAGAGGCGAATATGCTAACAAGCCAACATTTTCTCTTTTACATATTTCGGCACTTCCAACTTCAAATAATCTATTTAGTAAAGAATAAGGATTTTGAACTGTAATCATTTTAGGCAGTCCCTCCTTAGAATACTCAAGATATTTCATAATACCCCATGGATTTTCATTTGATAGCCCAACATACCTAACTTTTCCTGAATCAACAATTCTTTTTAGAGTCTCTAGAATTTCTCTGAAGTTATCATTCCATCCATCATCAATATAATCAAACCCTCTTTTACCAAAATAGTTTGTAGCTCTCTCCGGCCAATGAAGTTGATACAAATCCAAGTAATCTGTCTTTAATCTTTTAAGACTTCCATTAACTGCCTCTTCAATTGATGTCCCTTTGAATCCAGTCTTTCTAATATGTGCAGTATAATCACCTGGGCCTGCAATTTTTGAGGCAAGAATAATTTTATCCCTCGATTTTCTTGTCTCAAGCCAGTTCCCAATTATTTTTTCTGTATCAGCATATCTCTCAGGTGTTGCAGGTACTGGATATAGTTCTGCAGTATCAAAAAAATTAACTCCTTTATCTAAACTATAATCCATTTGTTCAAAAGCCTCAGCTTCTGAATTTTGTCTTCCCCAAGTCATAGTTCCAAGACATATTTTACTTACTTCAATATCTGTACCAGGCAGTTTATTATATTCCATATTAATAATAATTTATTTTATTGATGAGAAACTGCAAAATATAAAATTTTGAGTCGTTTCAAAAGGTGTAATATGATTTATGTTCTCAGTTCTTTTCATAGAGATGTCTTGATCCTCAAACAATTTTTTTAATGACGATTCATCATATTGAGTTATATCTAGTCCACTACATTTTTTTGGACCTAAAGTTGAAAAAGTCCCTACTATAAAGTTTTGAGAATTTAATTTTACTTTTCTGACGTATCTATCTATTTCAACTTTAGAAGTTAAAAAATGAAAGACAGCTCTATCATGCCAAATCGCATATTTTTCTTTTGGTTCAAATTCATTTAAATCACAAACTATCCATTTTATATATTGAGATTTAACTCCTAGTCTTTCTTTTGCTTTATTGATTGCATTCTCTGATATATCAAGGACAGATATATTTTTATACCCACTGTCTAAAAGATAATCAACAAATTTACTTTCACCACCACCAACATCAATTATTGGATCATCTTTTTGAATTGTAAAATCTTTAAAAAAGTCAATAGATGTATCAGGAATCTCCTCGGTCCATGACACTTCTTGAGGGCTCTTTTCCTTATATATTCTTTCCCAATGAGATTTATTGGACATATTTAAATGTACAAAAAGTAGTTCTAAATAATGTGTATTTTGCATAAGCTTTAATTTAAAAAAATTGGCAAATAATAAATTAAAAAGAGAGATGGGACTTCTGCTAGTAACAGCTACTGGTATATGTTCAATGATGGGGGCTTCGATTAATGTAATCCCTTTTATGATTCAAAAAAATGTTCCCGGAATTGGGCCTTATGTGGTTCCAGCATTTTTATTTGCCGCTATCCCAGCAATTTTTGCCGCATATGCATACGCCATATTATCTTCTGCAATGCCAAGAGCAGGGGGTAGCTATCTTTATGCAAGTAGAGGATTAAGTCCATACCTTGGTTTCATTGCAAGTTTTTCTCAATGGTTTGGCTTATCAATAGTTATAGGTGTGATTTCATACATAATCGTTCCATTTATTCGTGATGTTTTTTTTAATCTAGGATTTATAAATATTTCAGATTTTTTAGAGGTTGGATCTGTTAGACTGACTATTTCTCTTTTGCTAATCTGGTTCTTTGTTTTAATTAACATAGTAGGTGGTAAAGTATATAAAAACACTTTAATACCCATGTTAGTTATTATGTTTGTTCTTGGAAGTATAGTTTTGATTACAGGATTAGTTTATGACCAAAATGATTTTATAAATTCTGTTTTAAATTCAGAGAATAGAGTTATTGAGCCAACTTCAGACATTAAGTTTGATTGGAAAATATTTCTTACTGCAGCGACTTTAATGTTTTCTAGCTTTATTGGATTTGATGCAATAGCTCAGACGGGTAATGAAGCAAAAAACCCAACAAAAAATATACCACGTGCAATTTTACTTGCAATTTTTATAGTGGCTTCTTACTACATTCTATTTACCATCTCAGTATATAATATTGTTCCATGGAGTTTTGTTGCAGATGAATCTATTACAAAAGATATAACAGCTCCTGGCTTATTGAGTTATGTGCTCCCACCATTTTGGGGAATTTTAATAATTATTGGAGCTGCAATTGCACTTATCAATGATTTACCTGCAATGATATTGTCTGTTTCAAGATTAATGTTTGCATGGGCAAAGGATAATATCTTCCCTAATAGAGTAGCCCTCATTCATTCAAAGTTTAATACACCATACATAGCAATTATTCTTGTGGGAGTTGTTGCAAGTATAGGAGCTATTGGATCTCATTTTGCAGGAGATTTTTTCCTTGGTATAGATATCATGGTAACTTCCATGATGATAAATTTCTTGCTAATGTGTGTTACCCTTATCTCTATTCAAAAAGTAAATTTTAAACTATTTAAAAATATTACGGTAATTAAAAACAGAGCAATTCAACTTTTTATTGGTTACACAGGGACATTAATTATCTTGACCTTTTTAATAATTCATACATATAAAGATTTATCTTCCAATGTTGAAGAGTGGTATTTTCACTCAACTTATATTTACTTAATAGTAATGATTATTGCCAGTATATATTTTGCTCTAAGATGGAAAACAGTCCAAGTAAAAAATAACAACACATTTAAAACTCTGCCAGTTGAATAATTTAGTAGATATCTCAGATAATAATTCTGTGCCTAGAGTTCTTATTGGTCTTTGGCAAATAGCCGATATGGAAAAAAACGGCAACATATTAGATTCAGAGAGTGTATCAAAGTTTATGAATATATATGCTAATAATGGGTTTACATCTTTTGATATGGCTGATCATTATGGATCAAGTGAAATAATTTCAGGGGTATTTAAGAATAACTATAAAAATCCCAATAAAATAAATCTATTCACAAAGTGGGTTCCAAAACCTGATATGATTTCTAAAGAATCTACAAGAGAGGCTGTGAATCTGGCGTTGAAAAGGATGAATCAGTCTCAAATAGATTTAATGCAGTTTCATGCATGGCATTATCAAGATCCAAGTTGGCTTGATGCATTATATTATTTAAACGAGTTAAAGATAGAGGGTAAAATTAAAGATATTGGTGTTACAAATTTTGATACAACACATTTGAGAATAGCTTTAACATCAGGTATTCCAATTGTGTCTAACCAAATTTGTTATTCACTCTTAGATAGAAGAGCCAGTTTTGAGATGTCAGATTTATGTAAAGAATTTAACATTAAACTATTTGCATTTGGGACTTTAGCCGGTGGTTTTTTATCTAATAAGTGGCTAGGAAAATCAGAACCTGATATCAATGAAAAACTTAATTGGTCTCAAATGAAATATAAAAGGTTTATTGATATTACTGGAGGATGGTCTTTATTTCAGAGTCTTTTGCAACAATTAAATTTAATTGCAAATAAAAAAAACACCTCTATAGCAAATATTGCAAGTAGATATATACTCGAAGATCCTAATGTTGCATCTGTAATTATTGGAGCTAGATTAGGAGAAAATAATCATGTTAATGAGCACAAAGAAATCATTGACATTAATCTATCTGTAAGTGAAAAAGAATTAATTTCTAAATCATTAAATTTATTGAAGAAAGTACCTGGAGATTGTGGGGATGAATACAGAAAACCACCTTTCTTAACAGCATCAGGAGATTTGAGTCATCATCTTGATTCTATTCCAAATGTATTCAAGGTTAAAAAAATTGATAATATGAGAAAAAACATTTCAAGTAATACAAGTTGGGAAAAAATGGCAAGTTATTCTAGAGCTGTTAAACATGGAAATAGAATCATTGTGTCTGGAACAACTGCAACTCATGAAGATAAAGTTATTGGCCTAGGAGATCCAGTAGCTCAAACAGACTTTGTAATTGATAAAATTGAAGCTTCAATCTCTTCTTTGGGAGGTAAATTATCTGATGTTGTAAAGACAAGAGTTTTTGTAAAAAACATTGATGATTGGAAAAAAATTGCTGAAACTCATGGTAAAAGATTTAAAAATATTAATCCGGCTAACACGTTAGTTCAAGCAAAACTAGTTGGAGATGAATACCTTGTTGAAATTGAAGCTGAAGCAATAGTTCAAGAATAAAATATGTACTCAATAGAAATAGACAAAGACATAATTATAGGAATTGAAGAGGTATCAGTTGATTCTTTAGTACCTCATGAAAAAGTACTAATTGATAAAAAAGAGATTTTAAAAAGTAGCTTAAAATACAAAGATCAGCATCTAATAATATCCACAATTTTAATTTGTAGTGAGTCTAGTCTAATCATTGATGGACATCACAGATATATAGCATTAAAAGAATTAGGTTATGATAAAGTGCCTGTGACATTGATAAATTATTTTTCTGATAAAATTATTACCGATGAGAATGATACATTTTCAAAAAAAGATATAATCACAAATTCAAAGAAAAATATTCTGTTCGAGCCTAAGTCAACAAGGCACTTAATATATTGTAACAAAAACAAGTCTTGGTTTCCTATTACCTTAATTTCTTCTTGGTATAATTTAAAGACAACTTAGCTGCCAACTCTAGTGAATAGCCAGGCTTGATCTGAGTTAGGCTTTTTGACAACTAATGTCTCATTACCTAAAAAGTATTCTAAAGTATATTCTTCTCCAGTATCAGTTCTTAGCACACTTATGTTATCCTCGCTAATTATAATTTCACCTTTTGCTAAAATGTTGGATTCAGATCTTCTAGTAAAGGTATTGTCTGTCTGAATTAGTAAAATCTCACTATCTAAATTTAGCCAATATCCATAAATGTTAGGATTTGTTTCATCTGCAAATAATGTAAAAGAACTTAGGAGAAATGCTGTTGAAAGTATTAAATTTTTCATTTGTAATTATTAGGTTTTTAAATTTTTTGCAAAGATACTTTAACTAGAAATAATTTTCATTCTAGAACATTAAAAAATTGTAAAGTAATTGTTATTTAATCTTGCTAAATGTTAATCCAGCTTTTGTAATAAGTCTATTAAGAATTTTGTCGCCCATTGCATAGGATGGTGTTAATACACCATAGTTCTCTTCTAGTTTATCTTTTGCAAGACATACTGCACTTTCAGCTAACATTTTAGAGGTAGAGCCATAACCAGGATCTCTATCACCAGTTACTTTAAAAATTGATTTATCACCCTTTTCTTGAAAAACAAAAAATCTTAAACTAAAATATCCGTTTTCTCTTTCTTTTTTATTTGGACCTTGTCCTGGCTTAGGTGAAATAATATTAAAAATTTTATTAAAAAAAGATCCTGGCTTTGCGGCAAGAAACATAAGTGGAATTGACAGAAAGATTCCATTTAATCTTCCTTTTAATCCTTTCCCAGTCATTACGGCTTCATCATATGTAAATTCTTTTCCATAACTGAAATTACTTAATGCATTACTCCTTCTTACAATTCTGGTATTAATTCCAGCCATTAAAAAAGGGGATATCCAGCTTTTAATTCTTTTATCATATTTTACAGATCTTAAATCTCTCTTATCAAGGCCATCTTGTTGCCCCACAGGATTTAGTCCGTAGGGATTAGTTAAGCTTTTCCTTACTTCCCTATCTTTAAATGCCTCCTTGATTATATTCTGCATACTTGCATATGTTCCTCCACTGTAGGTTCCTTTTGCACCTGTGACTCTCATCTTTATTGAGAGATTTTTTTGGGAAATATTTTTATGAATATAATAGACACCCAGATCTGATGGTATAGAATCAAAACCACAAGAATTAACTATTCTTACGTTATTATCTTTAGCATCTTCATGATGAAGATCAATCATTTTCCTAATCCATTGTGCCTCACCGGCTAAATCACAATAATGTGTTTTTGAGCTAACACATGACTTTACAAGTAAAGATCCATATTTTGCATATGGACCAACTGTAGTGCATATTACCTTAGTTCTTTTTGTCATTTTGCTTAAGCTAACCTCATCAAAGCTGTCTGCAATAATTATTGGAATTTTTTCATTAAGGTATTGGTCTCTTATTTTATTAAGCTTATTAGCATCTCTTCCTGCTATAGCCCATTTTAATTCATTAGGACTATAATTTTGACATAAATATTCAGCAACAAGTCTACCTGTAAATCCAGATGCACCCCAGATTATGATATCAAACTCTCTTTTATCTAACGACATATTTTAAATTTTGGGGATTAAACGAAACTTGGTTAAAATTAAAAGAATATTTACCTTCTTGAAATAAAAACAATGAAAAATATTTATAATTTTTTTGTAATACTATTAATCTTTTCAAACTCGTTACTATCTCAGGAGGTTGAAGATCGTGATAGAAATCAAGAACCAAGAACAATATTATTCATTGGTAACAGTTACTTATATTATGGGGATAGTCTTCACAATCATTTCAAACGTATGGTTGAGGAGTATCTTGAGGATTATGATGGTGGAGCATCTGTAAAATCTGCAACAATTGGTGGGGCAAGATTAAAACATCATGATGTTGAAAGACTTGTTAAGCCAGGAGCAATCAGTTCAATTAAAAAATTTGATTTAGTTGTTCTTCAAGGTGGAAGCTCTGAGCCATTAACTAATGAAAACCGAAAAGAGTTCTCGTACTTTGCTAAAAAACATATAGAGTCTATCGAGGCAAATAATTCTAAAGCAGCTCTTTATATGACTCATGCTTACGTCAAACCACATAAAGATTTTGAAGATAATCAAATAAGAATTATTGAAGATATTTATACAAAAGTTGGTAAAGAAAATAATGTTCTTGTAATTCCTGTTGGCTTAGCTTTTGATATTGCATATAAGGAATTCCCTGACATAAAACTCCATCAAAATGATGGGACACACCCAAATCTTAAAGGAACATACCTGGCAGCATGTACTGTTTTTGCAAGTATATATGGAACATCTCCAATAGGTCTAAAATATGATTACTACGGGGCTATAAATGAAGAGGATAAGATGCTTCTTCAAGAAATTGCAGATAAGGCTACATCAGTGTACTTAAGAAAGAATTATTAATTAGGAACCCATTCATAAAAATTACATAATTCATTTTTTTTAAAACCTGTTGATGGATATAACATATTGCCTATATCATTTGACTTTTCGGTTTCTAGCATCATCCCACATGCGTTCGATTCTATGACAAGTTCCTTAGACCTTTCAATTAGAAGCTTTGAGTATCCTTTACCTCTTTTTTTAATATCAACAAATAAATCATTTAGTAACCAATATTTGCTAACCCTAGTTGATGAGAATATTGGATATAATTGCACAAAGCCAGATAATTCATTATTTAAATCACAAACAAATATTTTGGAGTCTTTATTTTCAATTCTGGATCTTAAGAATTTTTCAGCAACTTTTAAATCAGATTTCTTTCCATAAAACATTCTATAAGAATTGAACAAACCTGATAGATTTTCTAGATCAGACAATTTAGCTTCTCTTACTTGCATTGTGCTACTCAATAAGTTCTCTTATTCTTATGTTCTTAAATTCTATTGGATGACCTTCAGACTGAAGTGAAATATACCCTTCCTTAAGTGGCTCACCAATTCTATCTGTAAAGTTATCTGATAAATAGCCTCCACCAATTTTAATATTTGAGTATGTCATAACTGTGTCTTTATCTATTACATGGTGAACGATTGAATCTGAATAAACAATTAATTCAACACTAACCCAATCTTCATTATGGTATGTATTAGAACTTGAAGAAACACAATGTCTCAAAGCTTGAGACCCATTAATATCAACCTCAGTACCAGGTGAACACATATTTAAAGTTGGTCTATCTTGTTCTCCTGATCCTCCTAAAAATTGTGCTTCTATACTTACTGGAAACTCTTGATCTAGGAACATTTTTGATGGATCTTCAGAATGAAGCATAACACCACTATTTTTATAATTCCATGCTTCATCTTCGTTTTTTAATTGATTTGCATGCTCACCATAAAACCTGTAGTCCATCTTTAAGTGATAATTTTTGAACTTCTTTTTTGTATAAAAAAGATGCCCAAACTTTTCATCAAATGAGTCATAGTCACTGTAAGAAACTCTAATTACTCCATCTTTCACACTAAATGTATTTCTGTAATTATTATTTAACTCATATCCAGCAATTTTCATCTCCCATCCACTAAGACTTTCTCCATCAAAAAGAGATATCCATTCTTCATTATCAGTGTCACAGTAAATTGATAGAATGCTGATTAAGCTAATAAATATGTAAGGTCTCATATCTCTAAGGTATAATTTTAAAACCTTTTTTCATAAATTGTTATTATGAAAAAGCCTTATTTAATTTGTTCTTTAGCGTTAATACTTTCTCTTGTTACTAATGAATTCTTGTCTTCCCAAGAAAATAATAGACACGAGTTAGAAGAATTGTATAATGATTGGCGTCAATTTGAATTCCCACCATTAAAAAATGGTGCTCCAGATTATTCAAATGAAACATTCAAAAATAGAATGCCTGAATTTAGAAAGTTGAGAGATAGACTCATTAAGATAGATAAATCAGAATTAGAAACTAAAAGCAAAATTGACTGGTCAATAATATGGGCTGAAATGAACGGTTTTGAATTTAATTTTAGAGTTCTAAAACCATGGGAAAGAGATCCAGCATATTACAAATCAGTATGGATGTATAGAAGTGATGTTCCAGCTCACGAAGGTCCTACACACCATAGTGTTATTGAAATATGGCAGTATAATTTTCCACTTTCAAAAAGTGAGTCATCTAAACTTGATGAGCAACTTCAAGTAATACCCATATTAAATGAGCAAGCAAAATCAAATTTGACAGGAAATGCAAAAGATCTTTGGATTGCTGGGATAAGAGATATTGATAGGCAAACAATAGACCTAAAATCAATATTGAATTATCCTGATGTAAATAATAATAAGAGTCTAGTTAATACTATAAATAAAGCTATTGAATCTACAGAGAGTTTTTCAGAGTGGTTAAAAACTGAGTCTTCAACAAAAGATGGACCCTCTGGAATTGGAAAAGAAAATTATACCTGGTATCAGCAAAATGTTCATCTTGTCCCACTGACATGGGATGATGAAGTAATGATCTTAAAAAGAGAGCTTGCCAGAGCCTGGGCATCATTAAAATTAGAAGAACATAAGAATAGGAATTTACCAAAGCTAATTCCTGCATCTACCTCAGAAGAATATGATATTCTTGTAAATCAGGCTTCAAAGGAATTACTAAATTTTCTAGATAAAGAAGAAATACTTGATGTAAAAGATTTTTATAAGGATGCTCTTAATGAACATCTTGGTGGCTATATTCCTGAAGATAAAAGAAACTTTTTTTGGATAACTGCACACCTTGACCCAAAGCCACTTTTCTCTCACTTTTTTCATTGGTTTGAATTGGCTGAAATGGATTTTAATCCAAGTCAAAATATTATAAGGAGAGAACCTCTATTATATAACATTTTTGATAGCAGAAACGAGGGAGTAGCAACAGGTGTAGAGGAAATGTTTATGCAGGCAGGACTTTATGAAAATAGTCCCAGATCAAAAGAAATAGTATATATATTAATTGCCCAAAGAGCAGCAAGGGGATTAGGGTCTTTATATGCGCATGCAAATTTAATGAGCATGGAAGAAGCAGGAAAAATACATTCTGAATATACGCCTAGAGGTTGGATGAAAACAGAGAAAGAACTTTTAATATTTGAACAGCATTTATACTTAAGACAGCCTGGTTATGGAACTAGCTACATAACTGGAAAGTATTTATTTGAAAATGCACTTGCTGAATATTCTCGATTAAATGAGAATAATACATCAACTGATTTGAAGAGTTTTTTTAATAAATTAATAAGTGTTGGAAACATTCCTATGACACTTTTTCATTGGGAAATTAATAATGACTCCTCAGTTATAAGTCAGATTATACCTGGTCTAAACTAGGTAGCTAGGAGTTTGCAAGTTGAACCATTATGTAGACTTTGGAAAACATAACAATAAGGAAGACCACGAATAGGATTTCAGGATAATATTCTTTGGGAATTTTGTTCATTTTAAACACACCACAAATGTATATCTTACTTCAACATGTAAATCTAAAATTTTTGTTAATTATATTACATTAGAAAGATTTCTTACAGTATATAAATAATTTAGATGTATGAACAGATACGGTCAAATAAAAGATTTACTGCTGGGTGATCTAACTCTATCAATTTTTATTTTTGGATGTACAGTTACTTTGCTAGTTATAATTTCCCTTTTTCTTTCAACTAAAGAAAAATTTGATTACGATAAGGACTACTATGATCGACATGGTTCACTCCCAAAATAATTACTATGAAAAAATTTCTTATAATATCATTAATACTTACAGCTTTTAACCTTCACTCTCAGGCTCACATTGGTGTGATGGGTGGAATTGATCTTGAAAGTGAATACACTCAAATTGGTATGGGCTTAAATTATATGCCATTTCCAAAAATATCAGTAGGAGCTATGGCTATGGTTACCCCATTTGATGGAGGTGATGACTACATGATCATGTATAATGCAAAGTATAATATTAAAAAATTCACATTGGTTGGAGGTTTGATGACTGGTGATATGGCAATGCCAGGAATGATGTCAGGTATGCACTCTTCATCACACACTATGAGAATGGATTCAGAGCCATATTTTGGAATTGAATTTAAGCCATTTAAAAATAGAATGCTTAAGGTCTATTACAATCATTCTGATATGATGAAATCTATTGGAGTAATGATGCCCATCTTAAACATTGGAAAGATGAAAATGAACCATATGAATCACAATCATAGCCAGCATTGTGAAGGTGAAGGGTCTCAATGCTAATTTTGGTTCAAGAAAACCATTTGTGTTTCCCAAACTGATTTCTAGGAACAGGCTGTTTATTTTCTAGATACCATTTATAACCCTTTAAAACTGATCTTAGATATTTTTTTAATCCTGGTCTAATAAATAAAGTGTGAATTATAAAATAAATTATTCTTTGTCTGTTGCTAAAAACGTGTGGATAAACTGTGATTTTAAGTTTTGTTTTTTTATCACCGGTAATTTTCCAAATAACCTTTGACTTCTTTCCATTTTCTCTTCCAATATTTAGCTCATATCCTTTCCCTTCGTCCCATTTATAAAATTTCCTATGAAGTGTCACCCCATTTAAATACTCTAATATATCTTCATGTTTATCTTTATCCCAACTAACAACTGTATTCGACCTACAAAATGGGTGAACGTAATTCAAGTTCCCAGGTTTAGATATAATTTTCCAGACAGTCTGTTTATCAAAATCTAAATCAATTGAATTACTTACGGGTAAAATCATCTAATTAATAACAACCTGCTCTAAATGTCTTATAATCATGACATCTGTTTTTGGAGAAAGTGATTCAATATCTTTTTTAAATGGAATTAACTTTAATTTAATATTATCTTCTTGTGAGAAATTATATGGAATTCTAAAGTTATCCCAATGAGTTGGAATAATAATTTTTGGATAACCTGTGACATTTATCAGTCTTTCATTATAGTTATATAATCCAAGTTGAGATTGGTTTACTCCTGCCAGAAGAATATCGGATCTAATTCCATAAAGTTCTCTTTCAATGAAGTTCATAGATCCCATAGTCAGGATCTCTTTATTTTTAAATCTTGCTAAGAACATCAATGACCCTCCTTCAATAAACTCTGAAACTTTTAAAGGAGCCTTTGGAGGGGTTTTATACTCCCTTGTGTCAATATAGTGTTTGTCATTCAGTGCTGAATGAATTGATGGTATTACTCTTACAGAAAAGTTTTCAAATTGATAATCTTCTCCACCTTTAACCGGATAGAGTTGAGTGTTACTAATTCCATATGCTCTTAGAATATTTACGGTAGTTTCAGTTCCTATTACTTTAGCACCTGTTTTTTTTGCAATATAAGGGACATCAGCAAGATGATCAAAGTGTGAGTGATGAACTAAGATATAATCCACTTTATCAATTAGACTATCAATTAATACTGAATCTGAAACAAAAAAATCAGATCTAGAAACGGTCTTTCTTTTATCAAGTTTACTCACAGAAGGACCATTACCCAACTTTACCCTAGAAATATAAGGGTCAATGAGGACTGTTATATTTTCATCTTTTATCTCCCAACCAGCTGTTCCAAGATATTTAAGTTCAACTTGACTATATATGTTTAAGCTAGAAAAAAATAAAAAAATTAAAATAAAATTTTTCATAGACTCCTATTTAATTATATGAATAAAGTTGTATTCATCTGTATTAGCCTCAATGATTTCTATTATTCCATCCTTATTTAAATCCTCACTAATTATATCATAAGTTCTATATTGCATTTTCGAAAGGATTTGAATTTTCCATTTTTCCTCTTTTAAGTTATTAAAAAAAATTTTATTTAATCCTGGAGAATTTCCAACAACTATATCAGTCATTCCATCTTGGTTAAAATCATTAACTGACAGAGAAAATGTTGAGGATTTAGATTCATCAAAAACAAAATACTTTTTAAAACTAAACAACTTATCTCCAAAGTATATAACATTCTGTTCTTCGATATTTCCAGTTACTATATCGTTGAATCCATCATTATTAAAATCATTTATCTCTATTGCTCTTGTGTTGTCATTCCCTGTTCCAAATAATATTTTTTCGATAAACTCTAATTTACCGTTATTCAAGTATACATAATTAGGTTGATTATTTCTGTTTGCTAAAATTAAATCTTTAAAACCATCATTATTCATATCAGAGATTTCTACGTCTATTGTAGCATCTTCTGCATTACCAAAAAAAATAATTTTAGAAAACACACCTTCTCCATTATTTAAACATATCTCATTTGGTTCAAGTCTATTTGTAATCAAAATATCTATATCTCCATCATCATCAATATCATCTAACTTGATATTCCTTGTATTAGAATATGGCTTTCCAAATGAGGAAGCTTTTTCAAAATTTCCATTACCATCATTTAAAAAAACATAGTTAGGCGCCTTATCGTTTCCTACTGCAATATCAAGATCTCCATCGTTATCAAGATCAGAAAGCTCAGCAGCATAACTTGTTAACTTATTATCGCCAAGGTTTTTTTCTACTGTAAATCCACCCTTTCCGTTATTTAATAGAATCTTATTTTGACCTGGCCAATGTCTACCATTAGCTATAATCAAATCAATATCTCCATCGTTGTCAATATCTCCTGATGAAATGGAAGCGGTCTTTTCTTTAGATCCTCCTAAAATTATATTGGATATAGTAATTTCTTGTGAATGACAAAATATACTTATAAATAGAAAAAGTGTCGTTAGAGTTCTCATTTTACTTTCTTTGGAATTAGCCATAAATTTATTTCATTATTAACTTCCCCTTTTAGCTCCTCTAATATAACCTTCTCAACTATTTTAACCCCACTTTTTGCCATATTTTCAAATGTATCTATGCCTTTGTTAGGGAAATTTTTTCTTGTCCTATGAATATTAAACTTATTGGAAAGTTTCATATCAAATTCTTTTTCAATCATTTCTTTACCAATTATAAATCCAATTAACCCTCCCCACGTTGATGTTGGATTATCAGAGTCCCAACCAGACAGTGTACCAATTTTTATTGTCTCTTTTAAGTCTCCTTCTCCATAAAATAAACTCACAAGACTAGACGCAAAATTAATTCCAGCAGCGAAACAACCATTACAATATAAATTCTTTGAAGTTATGTTATAATCATCTTTTTGATTGACTTGATATCTATAATAAATAGAATCTCTTGTCTGCTCCCATTTAATTCCTGACTCATATAAATCTTTTACATAATCATACATTTTTGCAGGATATAAATCATTATTGAGCTTAGATCTAGATTCATTGCCAAGCCAAAGCATTTTTTCTTTAATTGATTTAAATTCATTTGGATTTGATGCATTTGAATACATCCTAACATAAAACTCTGCTATTTCTTGCGCTTCTTTTCGAGCTGTTGTTTGAATTGGCAATCTTGCCATCTTTATTGAGAAATCTGGATTTGTGGGAGAGAATAAACCAAAAATTTCAGTTGTTAATTGAGCATCAATCATATCATAAAATTCATTTTTTTCAGGATTACTAGTTTCAGGTGGCTCAAACCCTTCCAACATAAGGTCAAGTGCTCTTTGGTTTGAAACCCATAAGTAGTTTTCTTCTTCTGTATCTATATGCTCAAGCCATCCTTCTCTAATTTGAGATGGAGTTAAAATATTAGTTTTATGAAAATTATGTAAATACTGATACATATACTCAATATCAGTATCATCATCTGATCCCCAAACTTCATCTACTGATTTCAAAACATAATCAATTTTAATGTTTGATTTGTCTATTGTGTCATCTTCCCAAATACTTCTTTGATCAGTTTCGCCCCAGTCTTCTCTTGTATAAAAATCACCTGTCTTAATTTCTCCAATATTTCCAATTTTATCATTTTCTGTTATTAATCCAGTCCAATTTGCAATTGATTGACCAAGCCAAAAGCCTTCAAGTTGATCTTGATACTTTTTCTTTGATATCTCAATAAATATCTGTTCTTCAGGTCTTAATGAATTGCATGAACCAATCATAATAAAAATCAAAAATAGACTTATGTTCTTTAAAATATTCATATTACTAATTTAAAAACTAGAGTGCCCAGAAAAATTAATCTTCAATGGACCAATAATCCCATTTACCGCTTTCAGCATATAACTCAACTATATTTTTAAGCTTGTTTTTTTTGAAGCTTATTTCATTGCTATCATTATGTTTAATTAATTTGTCTTGAACTGTAGATATTATTTTCTTCAATTCCTTTTTTAAAAAATCTTGAGAGTCTTTAAACTCTTCATTTGAATAAAATGGTGAAAGAGCATTAACTATAGTCTTATGATTACCCAGATATAATGACTTTTGCGATACACTGTTTTTAAAAATACATATATAAGAATTCCACCTTTTGTCACAGACAATTGTAGAGCTTGTAAATAAACTTTTATTGATTGATTTAATTTTATTTAGAATTTCTTTTCTACTTATCTGAACTTTATTCAATTTCTCTTTTACTTTTTTTGTCTTTCTTCTTGATTTGGCTAAGGACTTTGATAATTTGTTTTCCTTTTCAATTGTTTTGTAATAAGTTAACAATAATTCTTTTTCATCTTTTTTAAGTGAATCAAATTTTTCTTGAGAAATTCTTTTTAATTTTTCCATATTCAAATACTATACTAAATATACAAATTATTTTATTTATATAGTGATAGTTTGTGCCCTTATTTTTATTCTGTACCCCAAACTAGATTTTTTCATTTTTAATTAATTATTATCATTTAATATATTTATACTTGTATAAGTCAACTAATCATGAAAAAAATACTTTTTTTTATATCTTTTCTTCTCATAGGATGTGGTGGAGAAATTTATTATTTAGACAGTTTCAATTACAGTCAGTCAGGTGACGCTACATATGAGACTAAAGAACTTGAAGCACAAGATCTAGAGGGAGCCTTTACAGAGGCCTATCAAATTATTGCAGACGAGATAATATCTGTATATTCTAATGCCTTGAATAAAGATAATAGTATTGGAGGTGTTGATAATGAAATTAAAGCTTTAGAGTTTCTAAATCAAGCACTTTTTAATTACGAGATATTTACTGTTAATCGTGAGAAGATGAGGATTAATATTACTGATAAGGAATTTGATAGGAAATCTTTTTTGAAAGATAGCATTCTTAACAAATCTAGAATTAAAGAAGAAGCCGAAAAGATTCTCAAATAAATTTTATGAATTTTACAATTATTGATTATTCAGCTTTTGGACTATGGATTTTAATAAGTATTGTTTCAGCTTATATTTTAGTAAAAAAATTTAAATTATTTAAAGGCAGTAGAAATGCTCAAATAGCTTTATCCATTGGTTTAATTTTAGGTCACCTTGTTTACCTAATATGGAAATACATATTTTTGATTCTTATTGGAGCTAACTAAAATCTAATTTGGCTTACCACATGCTCCATCAATAAAAGAAGTAACTCCTCCAATACTGCTTGCATAACATAGGTTTGGATATGTAACTCCATCACAACCACATACTGGTTCATATATTTCAATACATACAGCAAACTCATCAATTTTAGATTCATCTACA
>Ga0207993_1000181_pt1 | contig 25427 bp, 21 predicted proteins | sample ETN01SmetaG_2_FD_185791 | JGI IMG/M metagenome (GOLD analysis project Ga0207993, IMG submission 185791) | Marine microbial and viral communities from oxygen minimum zone, Eastern Pacific Ocean - ETNP2014F12-01SV265 (SPAdes) (version 2) | ecosystem: Environmental > Aquatic > Marine > Oceanic ...
TCCACTGTCATAGACGGCTAGTTCTGAGTGGGTTGGATAGGGAAAACTGTCCTTAGGGATGTAGTTTCGCCGGCGCACCTCGGTGGGGTCCATGTCAAGTTTGTACGCGATATGGTCCATTGCGCGCTCGATGAGGTATGTGGCCTCGGGTCGTCCGGCTCCTCTGTAGGCAGCGATTGGAGTTGTGTTCGTCAAAACATTTCTCCATGCAATCGAAACATTGGGGATCACATAACACCCTGCAGACATTGCAGTTGTTAGCACTGGCATTCCCATTCCAGTTCCATCGGCATATCCACCCATATCTTGAGAAGCAAAAACTTTCAGAGCCTGAATCTTTCCGTCGTTATCAAATGCCACACTTACTTCTTGCTCTTGGGCTCTTCCGTGATACATGGAAGTCATGGCTTCACTTCTTGTTTGAGAGTATTTCACCGGGCGATTGAGGATCTTTGAAAGAACTGGGGCAACGAAAAACTCTGGAGTGAAATTAATTTTTTGACCAAATCCTCCGCCGACATCGGGAGTGATGACGCGACATTGATCTTGAGGGATGTCAAGCCACGCACTGATTCGGTTTCGTAAATGATGCGGGGCTTGAAAACTAGCCCAAACAGTAAGACCTGCAGGACCGTAGTCTGCCAGACATGCGTTTGTTTCGATAGGAGCTGCAGTGCAACGATTATTGATAAGTTTGATTGTTTCTGTGTGCGGTGCAGCATCAAAGATAGCTTGGTGGTCGTCTTCTGTTGGAACTTCTGCGACTGTATTTGAACCTAGCTCGTCGTATAGAAGTGGCGCATTTTCTGCAGTTGCCTCTTTTATGCTTGTTACTGCTCCGAGCGGTTCATAATCAACTATTACTAGTTCTGTTCCATCTGCTGCTGCATATTTGTTTTCAGCCACGACTACTGCGACTGCTTCTCCAACAAAGCGAACTTTGTCAATGGCCAGCGCTGGCCTCTCAAGTCCCGGAACACCTGGCAAGGGTGGAAGCTCAAGGTCAGCTGCTGTCCACGCTCCGATCACTCCCTCGCATTCTAATGCTGCTGAGACGTCAATATCTTTGATCAGTGCGTGTGCTTCTGTGCTTCGGACAAATGCCATATGGGTTGTCCCTGTCAGTTGAATATCGTCGACGAATTGACCTCTGCCTGTAAGAAGATTGGGGTCTTCTTTACGGATTACCTTAGCTCCAACTATTGACATATAACCTCCCCTATTTGCTATGGAATATAGCCTGCTTTTTGCAATTTTTTCAATAAGACAGCGGAATTCCTGTCTAATAGGTTTTGCTTTAAGATCATGTCATGACCCCTGCGATTTCAGAATTAGAGGATGCGGGGTTTGCGTATGAGCTTTTACATTATGAACATGACCCTTCTGTCGGGAGTTATGGAGGCGAAGCTGTAAGTAAATTAGGGCTGAACGGCGAGGCTGTGTTTAAAACTTTGATGTCTGAATTGAATACAGGTGAGTTCGTTGTATGTTTGATACCGGTTTCATCTTCTCTGAATTTAAAAGCCGTGGCGAAAGCGGCTGGAGTTAAAAAAGCCTCTATGGCAGATGGTAAAGTCGCTGAGCGAAGAACTGGATACGTCTTGGGCGGTATTTCTCCTTTCGGTCAAAGCCGCCGCCACCGGACATTTGTGGAGAAAATAGCTTTATCAATGGACTCAATATATGTGAGCGCTGGGAAAAGAGGTCAGGAAATCCGCATAGTTCCTGCAGCTTTCTCTGCCCTACTTGATGCGTCCTTCGTTACACTTACCAAATATGACTGACAACCTTTCCAATATCCATTTATCTAAAGCTGAATTTCAAGAATACGGATACCGTGTTGTTGATTGGCTAGCGGAATACTTTGACAACGTTGATCAGTATCAGGTACTTCCCTCTATAGAGCCTGGCGATATCAGGAACATGCTTCCAGTTTCGGCTCCAGAGAGAGCCGAGTCAATGGAAGAGATTATTGCTGATCTTGATAGGGTCGTCATGCCTGGCGTAGCTCACTGGCAGCATCCCGGCTGGTATGCTTTTTTCCCTTCGGGTGCATCACCTGTATCTGCTTTAGGTGAGTTCGTGGCTGCGGGTTTAGCAACGCAGGGAATGATGTGGTCGACGGCTCCAGCTGCGACTGAGATAGAGAATACGGTTTTAGATTGGCTTGTCGACCTTCTTGGGCTTCCATCTTCCTGGCGTTTGGATGAGGGCCCAGGAGGGGGTGTTATCCAAATGAGCGCATCAGATTCGACACACCTCTCTCTTGCTGTTGCAAGGCATCAATTTGAGCTGTCTGGCGCAGATGCGAATTCACTCGTTGCCTACGGCTCTTCTCAGGCCCATTCCTCTATCGAAAAGGGGGCTCGAATAGCTGGATTTAAGCACATTCGATCGGTTCCTGTAACTGACACGTTCGGGATTGATGCTAATGCTTTCGAACAAATAGTTCGTGATGATATTGATTCTGGCCTCATCCCAGCATGGGTCTGCTCAGCAGTTGGCACAACAAATACGACAGCGATGGACCCTATCCGTGCAATAGCTGCGATTGCTTCGGAGAACGGAATGTGGCACCACGCTGACGCTGCTTACGCTGGTAGTGCAATGATCTGCCCTGAGTTCAGAGAACTTCAAGACGGCGTCGAGCTCGTCGATAGCTACACATTTAATCCACACAAGTGGCTCTTGACAAATTTTGATTGTTCGGTCTTTTGGGTTGCTGACCGTTCAAAATTAATAGAAACTTTGAGTATTTTGCCACCGTATCTCCGTAACGAAACGGAGGACAATCCAGCTGCTATTGATTACAGGGATTGGCATGTACCTTTGGGCAGGCGCTTTAGAGCTTTGAAACTTTGGTTCGTCCTTCGGTCCTACGGAGCGGAAAATTTGCGAACGTTCATAAGATCCCATGTAGCTTGGGCGAAAGAACTTGAGTCCAAGGTTCTTAACGACTCAAGATTAGAACTTGCAGCCCCGCGTACATTAGCGTTGGTGTGCTTTCGTCACACTGATGGCAATGATGCAACAAGGAAATTAGCTGATGCAATCAATGCCAGTGGTTCAGCATATGTCACTCCATCTGTCACCGATGATGTGGCTTATATTCGTGTTTCAATTGGATCAACCTGGACTGAACAACGGCATGTTGAAGATTTATGGAATCTAATTGATAGCAACGCCGGTCTAAAATAGATTCAAGCTTCTATGGAAAGACGAACTGCAGTAGTCACTGGTGCTAGCCGAGGAATTGGTAAAGCCTCAGCTATTGCTCTGGCTCAAAAGGGTTTTGATGTGGCAATTACTGCTCGAACCATGTCAAAGGAGGACCAATCTCCTGAGCCATCTGGACTAAGCGCAGAAATGCTTCCCGGCTCTTTAGAGGAAACAGCGGAAATTATCCGCTCATTTAACGTGGAGGCTTTCCCTTTCTATATGGACCTTATGCAAAGAGATGACTTGGTTCCCACTGCAGAAGCAATTATTGACAAATTAGGTTATGTGGATGTGCTCCTAAGTAATGCCGTATATAGCGGTCCAGGAAATTATGGAAGATTTTTGGACAACGATCTTGACGATGTGGCAGATCGAATTTTTGGCAATATTACTGCTCAGATGTTTTTCCTCAGACCGATCCTTGCTTCGATGGTGAAGAAAGGAAGCGGAACTTTGTTATTCATGACGTCAGCAGCGGCGTACGAAACGCCATTCGCTATGCCCGGTGAGGGTGGTTGGGGGTCAGCGTATACCGTATCCAAAGGTGGCTTTCACCGCTTAGCGGTCCAGCTTGGGTACGAATATGGAAACGATGGCATTACCTCGTTGAATCTGCAACCAGGTTTGGTCGCTACCGAGCGCGTGAAAATTGTTCGTGGCCCAGTCAAGAACGTTGCCTCTCTAGGAGTAGAGCCTAACGTTATTGGAGAGGTGGTTGCTCATATCGCTTCTGATGTCGGTAACTATATTTCTGGTGAGACCATTCAGCTTCAAGACGTCGCCAGAGAAATTGGTCTACTATAAGTTTACTTCATTGCATTCCGATAAATTGCGCATACTCGTTAACGGATTCAAGGAATTCCGATCTTGTTGCTTCATATTCCCTGCCGATTGAGCTAAGCATGACGGGGATATGAGTAACCCCCATTTCTGACAGTTCTTCTACGCGCTCCAAGTATTTATTAGAGTCCCATTTTTTTGACCCAAATCTCCCAGCATCCCAGGGCTCGATGGAAATAGAAGGTTTACCTTTCCTTTCATGCCGTTCCCATATCTCCATGAGGTCATTAATCCTTTTTGCTAACGCAGCCATATCAGTAATTGCCGTTGTCTTAACAAATTTTTCTATTCCTTTAGGTGTGGCCATAGGAATCCATCCTTCGCCGAAACGTGCAACGCGGTCTAAAGCATTCTTAGAGTTACCACCAACCCATATCGGGGGTGAAGAATGGCCATCTCGGAGAATAGGGGTTGGTAATGAAATGATTCTCTTAGCTTCAAAGTTGTACCCTTTCGCTGAAACTGGATCCCCGGTCCAAGCTTTTTTCATTATTTCAATGTGGTCATCTAATAACTGGCCTCTGTTTTCATAATCAGAACCAGTTGCTTGAAATTCTTCTTTAAGGTAGCCCGCTCCAACTCCGAGAATGAGGCGACCTAGTGAGAGATTATCAAGGCTAGCTACCATTTTTGCTACTAGAAGTGGGTTACGGTATGCAACTATATAAAGATTTGTTAGTAGCTTAAGTTTTTTTGTTGAAGTTGCTGCAGCCGCCAAGGCAATCATGGGGTCAAGTGTGTGGTGGCCACCAGTGTCTAGAAATGACTTTGGCGGTGCTGGGTGGTCAGTTACGAAAACACCAGAAAATCCAAGCGTTTCAGCGGTGGAAGCCATTTCGGCGATTGCTTGGCTTGTCCCGAACTGGTCAATAGACTCAACATGATCTGTGGGTAAACCTAGGATGTAACGCATCTTGACCTCATAAATTGGGAGTCTGTTCAGTACTCTCACAAGTGATTTTATTACAAGAATGCACTTTATAGTTTGGATACTTCACTTACGATTTTGATATTCCTCAAAAATACTTTAGTACTAGTTTTGCATCCGATCTTTTGGCTAGAGAAATTATGCTGAGTCCCACCCGGTTAGAAAGTCGTCTAGTGGAACGCCAAATGTTTTTAGAGCCATTGAGACAAGTGTGTACTGGCCGACAGCAAATACCAAGTCCATTAGTTGCTGCTCTGTCCAGAATTCTAAGAGTGATGTCCATGTTTCTTCAGAGATTTGCTTTTCAGCGTGCAATTCATCTGTGGCTTTAAGCACAAGCGAATCAAGTTGGCTCCATTCTCCTTGAGGCCCATCTTTGATTTTTTCTATTTCTTCTGCCTCTAACCCTGCATCTGAACCTATGATCTTGTGTTGTGCCCACTCGTATTCTGATTGACATAGCCACCCAATCCGTAAGATCGCTAGTTCTCTTTCACGGGGAGGTAGCGTCGACTTAAATAGTACGTGGTTCGAGAAGACTAACCATCGTTTAGCAAGGTCTGGGTGCTTAGCTAATGTAAGAAAAATATTCCAGGGGCGACCGGCATCTATCATTGGTTGGAGGATTGCGGCAGCATCAGCGTCAAGGTTATTGATATCAAGTGGAGGTATTCTCGGCTCAGTCACCACTCTCCTCCTTACGTTGAGCTTTGGGTTTCGCTCTCAAGAGAAGAACAACGACAAGAAGAATCCCAAGTGATGCTGCTAAGTATGACCATGTCTTACTCGAATCCTGCTTTTCATATAATTCAAAGGCGTACCCCCCATCGTTCATATCGCCATCCTGTGCAGTAACTACATATCGGATAACGTATTGCCCCGGTTTTGGAGTTTGAAGGATACTTGCTGTGATCACTGTTGGAGATTCGAACACCGTTTCACCGATTGGTATATCTTGCCCTTCCCTTACCGTCGCCAGAGATATTTTTGCTTTTCCATCATTGATTAAGGGTGATTTGAAAACTAATCGAATTTCATCAAGGGCTGTTATCACCGCCGCAGGCTGCGGGGTCGAATTTTCTTTGTCAACTGTTGTATGCGCTACAGCTTGCGTCGAACTACTAAGCAAAGCGAAAGCTACGGATACTAACCCTAGCGCTAACTTTCTTAAACGTCTTTTGTGCACGATGTTATCCGATCAGGTCAGACTAAATACTACACCCCTCACTCTTCGTTGTGTGTTTCGTCAAGTCTAGATTAACCTTTAAGCATGGAATATGTGACGAATCTTATGGACGTAAGCGTTGAACCGGGAGAATGGGCCCGTCAACGCGAGAGCGAAGGGTGGCCAGTTCTCTCAGTTGCGGATCACTTTTATACTGACCACCGAGCTTTCCCGCATGTATGGGTTGCTGCATCGGCGATGGCGGCTTCTACATCTGAGGCAATTATCACTACATCTTTCGTCAATAACCTTTTCCGATCCCCGATAGAAGTTGCACAAGCAGCGTTACTTCTCCAGAAAGTGAGCAGTGGAAGATTTGAGCTTGGAGTAGGAGCAGGATGGGCCGAAGGAGAACTTCTAGATGCCGGCATGATCTATCCACCTCCACGTGATAGAGCTGGCATGTACGCAGAATCGATTCAGATTATTCGGTCTTTAATTACTGACGGCACTTGTGCTTTCAAGGGTCAGTATTACCAAGTAGATACAAGGTCTGTGGGCCCACTAGACATACCGGCGCCAAAATTGATTGGCTCTGTGGGCGGTCCTAGGACTGTGAGGGAGGTAACTCCCCATGTTGACAGAGTAGAGATCAAGGCTTCAAGTGCTTCAACTCGAGGAGGAAAGCTTGACCTTGAAGTGATGGCTCAAATACCTGAAGAGCACCTTTTCTCGATGATCGAAAGAGTTCGAAATATAAATCCAGACATTGAGTTAGGCATGTTTGTCCTCTGTAATGCTGGTAGCGACAGTTTCACCCGAGACTTGGAATTAAAAATGGGTGAAAATCTTTACGGTCGGTTTTTTGGTAGCCCAGAAAAGGTTGCTGATGGTTTGAGGTGGCTTGCTGATCAAGGAATTTCAAGGGCGCAACTCAGCCCATTTGATGATGCAAGCTTAGATCGTTTAGCTCCACACCTACTCTAATTGCGATAAATCAACGCCACAGTCAACAAAGGCAGAAATCAGGTCTCCGAATAATTCTGGGGGAACGTCACCGTCTTCTAAACCTCCGGAACTACTAGTAAAGAGGTCTAGTAAAGTGCCAGACAATGACTCACTTAGGCATTCGGCTTGTTCTTGTTCAAGGCCTAAATCGTCCATGAAGCTATTGACGAGTATTTGGGGGCATGCTGTAAGGATTGCAGAAAAGAATTCTGCTGCAAATACATCATCGGGACTCTCTGCTTCAAAGCTTGACGCTACAAATTCGTACCATTGCTCACGATCTAGTCCGCTTGCGATACATTCTGCGTCTTCAATTCGTAAAGGCGCGCCATCATCATCTTCAGCTGAAGCTTCAACAATATAGGCTGCTAATCCAGTTGTACCAGCACAATCAAGGACTGCATTAGTAAAGGCATTTTGAAGTTCTTCAGGTAATTCTGCTGCGGGGATGTCAACTGATGTTGCGCTAAAACCGAGTTCGGTGAGTTTATCTAATCCGATTACACCTACGGAAGTTTCAGAGATACACGTCGCAACATCCACAAAAGGAAACTCTGGATCAGATACTAGTTCTGCAGTGAGCGCATCGGCAATTACTTGTTCATCAGAGCTAAGCCCATTCGAGGTTCCTGCTGATTCAGCATCGTTGTTGCTACCTCCGCAGGCTCCAAGTACTAGGAATGCAGTCACAGTTAGATAAAGTATTCGTTTCATAATCCCTCCGTTGACTTAAGACTACCATGTCTCCTGATTTGGGTTGACTCATCACCTATCAGCAGAGTGGAAGAACTTGTTTTTCAATTAATGAAAGTGAAGACCATGCCAAATCTGGCGGAACCCCACCACACAGAGGTTGAAGCGACAAGATTTGGTAAGCCTTTATGAGCTCAACGGCTTGTTGCGGGGTCACAATTCTATATGGCCCCTCTTCTTCTCGTAGTTCAGAGACTGAAGAAGCTTGGCTAAGACTCGCAGAGTTATTGCTTGCTCCCATCCATTCTCGGTACGATACGGCATCATGTAGCATATAAGGGCCATATTGTTCCCACCCTTTATCTAGACTCTCAGCGAGAAAAACAGTTGTGGGGGCTCCTTTGGTAGGACCTACTGTCAAACCAGGTGGGTTTCCAACGCGTTTAGCTTCTTCGTCATAGAAAACTGCCATCATGGGGTCCGTTGTTTGCGGAAAAAACATCATCCCGAGGCGTGCCGCGCGTTGGGCAGCTGCTTTGCTGCCACCTCCGTAGGCAATTACTGGGCCACCAGTAGAGGCAGGTTTTGGCTGAACATGAATTTTTCTCCCTCTCCACACGAAAGGTTCTCCGCTTAGAGCACTGCGGAGTGCGGTAATTCGTTCTTCAATTTCTTTGCCTCGTCGCTTCGTTTCAACGCCAAACATTTCATATTCTTCTTCTCTATATCCGAGCCCTATTGTGTATCCGACCCTTCCTCCACTTAAATGATCTAGCACGGCTATATCTTCAGCGAGTTTTATCGGATCGTACATAAGAAGCAATAGCGCTCCGACATTGAATGTAAGGGTTTCGGTCCGTGCTGCGGCAGCAGCAGCCATGATAATCGGAGATGGGAGATAACCGTCTGGGGAACTGTGGTGTTCTGAGAACATCGCAGTTACGGCGTTGTTTCGTTCACCCCATTGACAGATATCTAATGCTGTACTGTACATCTCTTGCATTGTTGATGCGCTACCCGGTTTGAGGCGGAAATCGAAGCGAAGGCTCAGCATTAGCTTCTACGACCCAAGTTTGAGGACTCTCATTGCGTTCTCACGTAAAAATTTTGGCCATACATGATCCCGAAAAGACACATCGGGAAGCTGTTGGAAAATCGTATCAATATGGATTCCCATCGGAAAATAACCCGCATAAAGTATCTTTTCCGCTCCTCTTGTATTTGCATAATCAATAATTGCTTGGGGGTAATATTTTGGGGCAAAGGCTGATGTTGAATAGAAGAGATTGGGCCATTTCAACATGAGTTTGACTGCTAAATCTTCCCATGGTTCACATCCGTGCCTTGTGACGAACCTTAGGTCTGGGAAATCATACATAACATCGTCAATGAGTTTCACATGTTGTGCTTCAAAAGGTACTCGCGGTCCTGGAATTCCTGCGCAACAAAAGATCGGTATGTCCAATTCAACACATAACGCATATAAAGCGTACATCTTAGGATCGTTGATGGGTACTTGTGGGTTTCTTCCGGCTGGGAACGCTGATATTGCTTTGATATAACCACTTTTATGCAGTTCTCGGATAACTGATATGGAGCCCATTACATCGTTTGGATCGGGCTCGTGGCAGCCTATAAAACGATCTGGGTACTGCTCTATAGCTTCTCGGGCGCCTGACCGTTCTTGGCCAAGCCCGACACCGATCATAGCTATTTCAATATTGTGCTTTTCCATATAAGGCAGCAACAAATCAGATCCTTGTGGGGGCTCTGGTTGCTCCTCAAAGTTTCTGGCTTGGTTGCTCCAAGGAACATCTTTAAACATGTACTGCGCTGGGAAGTTATATCCTTCTGTTTCCTTATCCTTCATCCCAGTGAGGTTTTGGTAGTTCAACTTTGCGATCTTCCCAGCTCGAGTTCCGATCATGGTTTCAATGACTCTAACTTCTTTAGGAAAACCCATTGGACCCCTTTTTCTGGCTGAATAGCAAAGGATTAACTGTCGCTACTTTTCACTTTCCCGACTCTGTGGTTTTCGATTTGAGGACCGCCAACCCATCCACAGAGTTGCGGATCGCATTCTCTCAATTCTCCTTCTAACCACGAACCATCCCGTCTGAATATGCCCTTCAAGTCTCCGTCAGTGACTTCAATATTGCCTTCATTGTTTTTAACATATAACGCTTTTGTAAACGGGTGCACTAAACCATGTGACATTATTTCTCCTCTTCGCACCACTCACTAAGTTTGTGATGCAACCATCTCACTTTTGATTCTTGATAGTTACTAAGTACCACTCCAGTCTTCTGGGTAGTTTCTAACCCAAGCTGAACCTTACCCATATTGAATACGTCCTGATCAAAAACTTTCCCTAAGGTGTCTAGTTCTGGAGCATCACTAAAGTTCTCATCGTCAGTTAACCAATGCACTGGAGCCGGGTCAGGCTTCTCGCCCTCTTTATATGGGGCGAGGAAAATACATTCCATTATTGAACTCCGATGATCATCCCCATTCGGCCTGAATCTATAAACGATTCTGTTAAATGCACCCCAAGGGTGAAAATTAGGGAACAAAGTGTAATCAATACTGTCCATCATTTCCGCATCTGACATGGAGTCCACCCAATCTCCTGCCATTGGCCTCCAGCGATCACGTGAGAGTGCCGCAGCATGGGCTCGCATGGTCTCTCCTTCTGGGATAGTAACAGGCAGTTCTTTGTCATAACTCACATCGAGCATGGAACGCATTTGATCTTCTTCGGATACTTCATAATCAAGTAATGGGCTAGGCGTTCCACCCGGACTAATCACTCTTGCGAAATTGTCCCATACGTCGACTTGCGAATTCGTGTCACCTAGATACGCCATTATCTGAGGGTGTGTTGCATTTACGTGGAATGCTTCGCAGAAAGCTTCCTGAGCTATTTTCCAATTCGCATGTATTACTTTCGCTACGTGGGCTTGCTTATAGCGATTTTCAAGATCCCATACTTGGAAATGGTCATCCATCTCACCAATAAATTCTTCAAGTGGTTCTGCATCGGGGTCAGGGTTTATGAACACAAAACCTGCCCAAACCCCAACTTTGACCTGTGGTAATTGAAACTGTTCTGCTTCGACATGAGGAAAGTCCCACTTCGCAGGGACATCTTTAAGGCCACCATCTAACTCCCATGCGAAACCATGAAAGGGGCAACGAATTTCAGAACATCGCCCATCGTAATCTTTAAGCTTTCTTCCTCTATGCAAACATGCATTTGGGTAAGCTTGTATCTCGTTCTCATTACTTCTCATAACGATGTAACTGCGTCCGACTATCTCATAAATATAGTAATCTCCAACTTCAGGTATCTCGTCTGCACGACAAGCGTACTGCCACACCTTTGACCAAAGTTTTTCTTTCTCAACCTCATGCCATTCACGTGTGGTATATCTCGTTATCGGAAACTCATCAGGCCCAAAACTTACAGTTGATTCAAGACGTAACACGTCAGGAACAGGGTGAGTGTCCTGATCCAACAATTCTTGGTAAGTGATACCTGGTGATCTCTCTGAAACATCTCGAATCATTGCCACGTCAAATTCCCCTTCTTTAGACGGTACAAGCAGAAGTGTACATGAAACTTCGCCTCAAGAGGAATTCCAACAGATGTGCGGGCAATAGTTAATTGCAAGAAAGAAGATAACAGTTTGACTCGTATTCTTACGCTATCAATGCAAGAATCTAGAGTGAGATATTAAAGGGGAAGACTATGACTGATGTTAAAGGCTCAATTCTTGGTAATGCCGTGTTACGCCGAGAAGATCCGACTCTGCTCACAGGTGAAGATAAATATTTTGACGATATGGAAATTGATGGCTTGGGTTATGTGTACTTCGCCAGATCTCCAGTTGCGCATGCCAACATCCTTTCTATTGACACATCAGAAGCCAAAGAGGTCACCGGTGTAGTCGGGGTGTGGACTGCGGACGATTTAGAACTTTCGCCTTATCTTGCATTTCCCCTTTTCCCGCCACACTTTGCTCGCCCACCTCTAGCTAAAGGCAAAGTCCGCCTTGTCGGGGACATCATTGCTGTCGTTGTTGCTGACTCATTCGCGGCCGCTGCTGATGCTGCATCAATGATTTGGATGGATTATGACCCATTGCCTGCTGTAACTGATCCAGAAAAAGCTCTCGAAGAAGGAGCCCCTGTTTTATTCGATGAAAATGGTTCAAATCTGTGTTTCGAAACCGGTATCGGACTTGAAGATGGTGATCCCAACGAGGAAGCTGATCACATTGCAAAAGTTCGAATCGTTAGCCAAAGACTCGCAGGAGTTCCGTTAGAGTCGAACGGGATCATCGCGATTCCCGAAGAGGGCGGATCACTCACAACCTGGATCCCTAGCCAAAACCCCATAGCTGTTCGCGAAGCTCTCGCAGCTCAACTTGGGATGGAACAAAGTGACTTGCGGGTTGCTGCCCCAACTGTTGGTGGAGGTTTTGGACCTAAGGGAGGCGTTTATGTAGAGCACGTCATCACTGCCGAGCTGGCCAGGCAACTAGCCAAGCCCTTGAAGTGGACCGAATTACGAAGCGAAAATATGCTCTCCCTAGCTCAAGGTCGCGGAATGACCATGTACGGAGAGATGGGCTTCAGTTCCGATGGCAAAATAGTAGGGTTAGATGCAAAAGTTATCGCAGATGCTGGAGCCTACCCAGCGATTGGTGGATTCTTAACAGTCTTCACACAGACAATGATTCAAGGCGTGTATGACATACCGAAGATTCGTTATCACGCCCGCAGCGCAGCGACCAACACGACTCACACTGCAGCATATCGAGGCGCTGGACGTCCAGAAGCAACACAGTTACTTGAGCGTTTAATTGATGTTGCTGCTGATGAACTACAAATGGACCCTGCAGAAATCCGTTTAAAGAACTTTATTTCCGAAGATGCCTTTCCCATAACAACGCTAGGAGGGGCGAATTATGATTCAGGTGATTACGCCCTAGCGCTTAACAAGGCACTTGAAGAGGCAAACTACGAAAGTTTATTATCGGATCAACAAATCCGACGACAAGAGAACAGCACAAAACAATTAGGGATCGGCATTTCAGCCTATGTTGAAGTCACCGCCCCTGCCGGTTTGCATAGTGAATATGGTGCCGTAGAGATCCATGACGATGGAACGGTAACTGCCAGGGTCGGAACCAGTGCTCATGGGCAAGGCCATATCACTGCTTTCTCAATGATCATTTCTGATCTTCTTGGTATCGACATGGAGAAAATAACTATTTTGCAATCGGATACAGACGAGATTCCTAGAGGCCAGGGGACGATGGGGTCAAGATCACTCCAAACCGCAGGATCAGCAGTTCATGTAGCTAGTGAAACTGTTTTGGATAAGGCGAAAGAGTTAGCCTCTCACCTACTTGAAGCCAGCACTGATGACATAGTTACAGGAGAAGGGGGCTTACATGTTGTTGGTGTACCGTCCAATTCTTTGAGCTGGGGCGAACTAGTTCAGGCTTCAAATGACGACGGCAAAAGGCCTGCTGGCATGGAACCCGGCTTGGCACACGAATTGGATTTCGATGGGACTGATTCAACATTTCCATTCGGTGCACATGTCGCTGTCGTCGAAGTAGACACCGAGACAGGGGCCGTTGAACTGTTACGCCATATCGCTGTTGATGATTGCGGCAGAATTCTTAACCCAATGCTTGTTACGGGTCAGCAACATGGGGGCATTGCTCAAGGCGCAGCTCAAGCACTATTTGAAGGCGTTTTCTATGATGAGGAAGGCAACCCAATTACTGGAAACCTTATGGATTATGCAATTCCCTCAGCTGCTGAATTACCTTCATTTGAAACGCACAATACTGAAACAGCAAGCCCTCGCAACCCTCTAGGGGCGAAAGGTATCGGAGAGTCAGGAACAATCGGATCAACGCCAGCTATACAGAATGCTGTAGTTGATGCAGTGGCCCACATGGGCGTCAAACATATAGACATGCCGTTGACTTCGGTAAACGTGTGGAATGCAATTTGTGAGAGCCAGGATAATTAGTGATTGATTCGCAAGAATTATCTCAACGTGCAGAAATAGTTGACGCTCTTCTTTCATACACTCGCGGCATAGACCGGTTAGATAAAGAGAGCGTTATTTCAGCTTTTCATCCGGGCGCTATTTTAAATAATTATGGCCCAGAACCTATGCCAATAGAGGACTTTGTTGAATACGCATTACCTTCATTGAAGCAGCGATATTCCGCGACTCAGCATAGGGTTTCGAATATTCGTATAGAAATTAAGGAAGATAGGGCACTAGTTGAATCCTATGTGCTGGCGTACCATATTAAATCGAGTGAAAGCTCCAAGCAGCTGCATACCTTCAACGGGAGATATATCGATACGTTCGCTTTAAGAGATGCGCATTGGAAGATAAGCGAGCGGTTCTTACGGAATGATTGGTCAAAAGTTGACGATATCACAGAAGAAATGGCCGGTTCATCTGTTTGGGTTAAAAGCAGGCGCGACGATGATGACCCTATCTATGACTTTTAGGATTGATCTCTTAAATTACTGGTAGCCCATCTTTCAAGATTACGAATTGTCGATTCGGTTCATTTGCCGCTTCGCGTGCTTCGGGCTTCCCCTTGTTAGGGTCACCCTTGAGTAGAAACGATCCTTCCGGTGCGTACTGAAGAATGTAGGCTTTTCGTGTTTCGGTTGTCGTGTTAGCCCCGGTCATATGCGGAGTAAGCGATGAAAAGATGACAATGCTTCCTGCTTTCGCTTCCACTGGTACCGCATCTGGGTGTTCCTCAAAACACTGATATCCGAGTGGCTCTATATAGTCGTGGGCGAGAGTCCCCTCACGGTGCACATGGGGAACGATCCATGGGCAGCCGTTCTCGCGATTTACATCGACAAGAGGGACCCAGCAGGTTAAGTACTGCTGGGGTTCAACGAAACCGTACCCATTATCTTGATGCCAAGGGAAACGCCTTGGCTTTTGTGTTTGTTTGTAGACAATTTGATCCCAATAGAGTCGTACATCAGGACCAATGAGGTCATGAGCAATGGAAGCAAAAGGCTCTGATGATAGGAATGCTTTTGCTTCAGGGAATCTTAATGAAGGGTGTATCCCGAACAAAATAGCGCCTGATTCTGCGATGGAAAGCCTGTTATCTTCCATTGTCTGCAGAAAGCCTTCCGTTTCATTTGCAAGGACATCAAGTACGAGTGTCAGGTCATTTATTCTCTTCTTTGAGATGGCATCCTCTAAGATAAGGAAACCTTCATTGTTGTATTGATCTATTTGTGGTTGAGTTAGAAAACCACTCCGCTGAGTGGCATTTTCCCATGAGAATTTGGTGTTCCATGGGTGTAGTGAGAGTGAGTTTGTCATTACCCCGCAGGTTGTAGTGGCTCGTACTCAGGTATTTCTTGACCCGGAGGAGGTTCATCATACTGATCTACTGATGTTGCTGCATTAAAGAGTTCAATTGGCTCGGTTGGAAATTCTCCCCACAAGTATCGAAGGCCAGCGTCGGCATATTGGTACATTCCAACTCCCACAGCATCAGTTTCGTCTCGTCCCTCAGTTTCAGTGTCCCACCAGAATACGGTCACTTCGTCGTTTCCGAAGAAATCATATTCTAGTTCAGCAGGCCATCTTCCCTTTTCTCCCCATGAGAATGAGGAAGATGTGGTGCGTCTCTCAGTTGGGTCAGCCCGATTTAGCCCTTCTCTCCAATTGTCGTAGGTTAGGTTAGGCCCTATTCCTTGGATGATTGGGTAGAAGGTCGCTGGCCAGGGGTCTATAACGCCAAGGGAATCATCTGCAGGCGCTGGCTCTCCGAAGAACCAGCGGTAACGGAAGGGGGCACCTGCTTTCAGTGAGTCAACGCCGACGTTTAGCGTCGTGATACCGAATGCGTTTGCCCATTGTTCTTGATCGTATGTTCTTGCGAATGCAGTTGTATCAGCTAAGACACTTCCAATATGTACCCATTCAGGGAAATAGCCCTGAGCGGTAGCTTCGCGAGTAAAGTCTCTCATTGCAATTGGATCAGAGCTGAAAAGCACGCTCGTTACCCCTGCTGACTTGAATTTTGAAATTGCCGAAGCGGCGCTTTCCTGAAGAGTTGCTGGGTCAAGTGCGTAGGCTACAGTTTCGACAATATCAACCCCGTTCTCTGCGAGTTGATTTTCAAAATCTTGGTTATTCTTGACGGATGCTTCGCCGCTTTCGATGTAGAGACGACCGAATACTCTTTCCTGATTGTGATAACTTTCATCACCTGCATATTCTGCAGTTCGTCCGGCAAGTTGTTTAGTAACGTATTCAACTCCCATGAGAGTGTTTTGCTCTCCACTCATTGAGAAAGTCCAGCTGAGCGGATCGTTTTCTCGATAAAAATCAATTTGTTGACTTGGACCGCAGGCAAGACATGCGATTCCTCGGGAAACAAGCTCGTCTTCAAAAGCGTTTGTTAGATTTGGCCCGTTCCAAACCATGAAGGGATCATATTCTTCCGCTATTTTTACGGCATCTGCTCGTGCCGATATGGGATCCGCTACGTTTCCAGATCCTTCATAAAATATTAGATTGACCTTTCTGCCGTAGGTTTCATAATAAGTTTCATAGTATCGAAGGAGCCCTCGTAGGCTTGCTTCTGCATCAGCATTCGTATCGTCATTTGCTATAGGGCCGGTGATGTAGTTGAGTATGAAGTCATTTTCCTGCCATCGCCAATACACAATAGTTATTGAGTCTTCAGTTACGCCACGAGCTGTTTCTCCTCCATTGTCGCCAGAAAAGGGAGCAAAACATTCCGGTGCTCCCACGACGGGCAGTTTAAGCCTTCCAGTTTCAACGTCACATCTATCACCCCAGTCAATGTCTGTCAGACATCGAGTTTGTGCCTCTGAGAAAAACATAACTCCGGGGAACAGATCATCTCTTGCGTCATCAGCGGTTGGGCAATCATCTGCTACTTCAAGGTCTTGAGATGGGGCGGGGGTTTCTTCTTCAGCTTTAGAACTTTCAGATTCTTCGGTCGCAGGTTCTGAAGCACTGGAGCTCTCTGTCTCGCTTGAGGCTGAGTCGGTTGACTCGCTGCTGCCGCCGCAGCTTGTTGCTATAAGCGCAACCGTTGCTATTGCTGCGATGAACATGGTGAGATTTCGCAGTGGCTTCTCTCCTCTGGTACTAATTCTTTTCAATTTCATATCTTGCCCCCGAAAGATTTAATTGACTTGAACATTAGTGCATTTTTTTTCTCTTGGAAATTAGAGTGTCCCGCTTCTTTGAATTGTTTCTTTCGACGACCCCAAATAAGAGGAAACGACTGTGGGGTTATTTAGAACCTCATCAGGTTCACCTTGGGCTATAACTGTTCCTTGATTGAGAGCTACGAATCGTTCGGACAGGTCGGCAAGAAGAGCTATGTCATGTTCAATGACCACAAGAGCTGTGTTCATTTCATTTCTTATTCTTTTTAGCACTGGGGATAGTTGCTCTGCTTCTTTTTGTGCGATTCCACTTGATGGTTCATCGAGTAGAACGACAGCTGGTTTGTGCGCTATGACGCAGGCTAAATCAACCATGCGCCTTGTTCCAGTGGATAACTCTGAAATAAATTTATTCTCGTATGCTCTTAGTCCCATGAGTTCAATAAGACCATTGACTTGTTTACGGATTTCTTTTTCGCTCCGTGAAACATGTGGTAGGTGTAGGGCTCCAGAGATTGGGTTTTTCGCTGATGTAAATCGCTCTAACGCAACAGCGATTGTTTCTGCCACAGTTAAGGAGGGAAACAGTCGAGCGTCTTGAAAGGATCGTCCTAAACCTAATTTTGACCGCTCTGCCGGGCTTTTCGTTGTAATGTCTTGCCCGAGTAATTTTATAGAACCAGCTTGCGATGGAACGAAACCGCTGAGGAGGTCAAAGAGCGTTGTCTTTCCTGCTCCGTTGGGTCCCATTATCCCGATGATTTCGTTTGATCTCACATCAAAGGTCACTGAACTAACAGCTAAGATTCCTCCGAAACTACGCGTCATATCCTCTACTTCTAGGATTGTTTTATTTTCCTTGGTTGATGGTTTTGAGCTAGTCTCAGCTGCTGAAATTGGTGTACTGCTGAGAAAGACTGAACGCAGGAGGTCAGGGCGATTTAGGAGTTCTTTGGTTGAGCCATCAAATCGTATTTGCCCTTTCTCCATAAAGTAGGCACGATCAGCAATTGTGAGGGCTAAATTTACCGATTGTTCGACAATAATAACAGCCGTCCCTTGATCTGCGATTTGCTTTATTACTGGGAGTATTCGCTCAACTACTGCTGGGGCTAAACCAAGTGAGAGTTCATCTATGAGTAGCACTTTAGGTTTACTATGCAGGGCCATAGCGAGGCCAAGCATTTGTTGTTGCCCCCCTGAGAGATTTGCCGCCGGTTCATCTAGTCGTTCTGCTATCTCAGGAAATATTTCTAGCGGATTTTGCTTTATTCCCTTCAAGTTTCTTTCAGATGAGGCATTTAGCCAACGGGAGGCAGCAATGTTTTCCTTCACGCTTAGGTTTGGGAAGATTGCGTGACCGCCAGGCAATTGAGAGACGCCTAATGCAGCGATCTCATTGGGTGGAGCGTGTGTTATATCACGGCCATCTAAGACTATTGCTCCGCGGTCTGCTTCAGTGACTCCTGATATAGCTTTGAGTAATGTTGATTTCCCTGCGCCGTTTGTTCCTAGCAGTGCGACAATTTCTCCTTCTGCAACGTCAATATCGATGCCAAAGAGTACTTGAACTTTGTCATAACTGACCTGGACATTTCTTGTCAGCAACAGCTTCGCTTCTCCCTTCTTTCTTGCTAACGCTGCTTCACTTCTCGCTCGCGCTGAGGAACGCACCTGTTCAATATCATTAGCAATTCCCTTTGCGGCCGAACCAATTATGATCGCTCCGATGGTAAGAATCGGGGTCATAAGAAGCATACCCTGTCGTATCCCCCAATTATCTGCGACCCACCCTACTAGTGGAAGTGCAAAAAGGCCTGGCAATGCCCATAGTGACCCCATACTGAATCCCATAGACCTTGCGCGTGGAGGTATAGCTAGTGATAGAGCCGCCAGAAGTCCCGGTCCTACAATAGCGACAGAAAAGCTAATCAAAGCGGCGAATGATATCGCCATCCAAAGTGTAGGCGATAGAGCCAGTCCAGCTGCCATTATTGATGCGAGAGTTGTACTTAGTGCCAAAAACTTGATTATTAAAGCAGGGTCTTTTGCGACGAGTTTTAGCCCTACCGAAGCACCAACAGCTAATCCAGCTAGCTGCGCAGGTTCCACCGCTGCAGCTATAATCCCGCGAGCTCGTTCGTCAAGATTAAAAGCATCTTCATAGAACAATGCGGCTAAAGTTCCGAATCCAACAACAGCGACAGCAACGAACGGAAGTGCCGCAAAAAGGCGACGCAAAGTGTCGACTTTCCAACAAAGACGCCAAGCTTCAGTCATGGAGGGAGGCTCTTCTGCTAATTCTGCAGCGTCTTTATCGGCGCCTGCAGCTTCTCTTTCGTGTCGACCACGAATTGGTTCTTGAAGCCGGAATGCCAGAAATGCCAGAATAAATGTGGGAGCTGCAAAGACTAAGAAAGGGACTCGCCAACTAAATGCATATCCAAGTGTTCCTGCCAATATTGCTCCAAGGATAATTCCAACTGAATTTCCGGCACGATGGAAAGAGAACACGGCTGGTCGTTGATTTGGAGCGTACCAATCAGCAATTAGTGAGTTATGTGTCGGATCTATAACCCCTTTGCCTACAGCTGACCCTGATCTCATGAAGGCCAAAAAAACAATTGAAGTAGCAAGTCCCGTCATGAACGAAAAGGTTGCCCAAGCCAATGCTCCAATTATGGCGAGGTGGACTCGGTTCATTTTGTCAGCAAGTCCTGCGATCGGGATTTGAAGGGCAAGTGAAAACGCCAGGACAACTGCTACTAGCGTTAAAAGTCCTTGAAACCCGAGACCGAATTCGTCTCTAATCTCAGGAGTAAGGATTGCAAACGCTGTACGGTCTAGTTCATCTACCGCGTTCAGCCCGAAGAGTATCAATATTGGATAGACGGGGCCATCTCCGACTATTCGTGAGAATCTAGCTTTCATCCGGATCTCCTTGCAATCGGGTGTCGTCAGGAAGAAGGTCATCAGCTACAAGGCTGGGAACATGTATTCCTTTCTTAATCGCAAATTGTTTCAATGACCAGTCTCGGAATCTATAGATGAAGGAACTTATGCCTCCAGGTGCGATGAGAAGTACTGTAAGTATCCCGAAACCTGTGGCGAAGATACTCCAATCTCCACGAAGCCACCAGGTCGTCCCAAACAAAAAGACAGACCCGATCATTGCTCCTAGTGGTGAGCCTATCCCTCCAACAATTGCGGCTATAAAAACTCGTATTGAAGATCCAGTTCCTGACACGTCTGATGCAGGTACGAAAGCTTGCTGATGAACTACGTGTAATGCCCCTGCGCATCCTGCGAGAAATCCAGCTATTCCAAATGCCATGAGTTTGGCTCGTATGACTGAAACTCCAAATGCTCCTACGCCTTGTTCGTTATCTCGTAAAGCTAACAACACGCGCCCTGTTCGGCTTTGGCGTAACCCCTGTACAGCTATAAGCGAAAGGACCAAAGCTATTGCGGTAACGAAGTAGATACCTCGTGTTGAGAAATAATCAATGTTGCCAAATATTGGGAGACGTTCAACTCTGTCTGAGTAGGACGGCACCCAATCAAAAAACCGTGTATTAAGGAAGTAACTTACCATGGCAAGCTCAAAAGCGAATGTGGTGACAGCTAAATAGAGGCCCCGTATCCGTAATGCTGGGAGACCGACAATAATTGCTAATAATGTCCCAAAAGTTCCGGCCATGAGAATTGCAAGAATTAAGTCTCCGTCCCATTCGACGATTAATTTTCCGGCAATAGCTGACCCTGTGAAAAAGAATGCCATTTGCCCTAGTGAAATTTGCCCACCCCACCCCGTTAAAACAACCAAAGACAACATCACAATTGCATATACGCAAAGTGACGAAATTCTGAGTGTGTTTACTGTCCCGAACCAGTATGGGGCAATAAAAAGGAAACCTAATCCGAGAGTCAGTATCGCATATTTGCTGATTCGGATTTCTGGACGGTTTTGAAGTTCTGTAGGTATGGGTCGAGTTTCTCCCATTGATAGTGTGTCCCTGAGCTTCTCAAATCGTGAATACGTCTGGGGTCTAGCTATTAACGCCACCAGAATCACAACTGCGCACATCGCCGCCATCAGAGCTTTCCCTTGAGTGGGGCTATCAGTATTCCACAGAATTCCTTGCTGGAGAACACCGAGCATTATTGATGTCGCAAGTACTGTTCTTAAGTCTGTTAGTTTCCCTGCAACTGCTGCCGTGAGCGCACGAAGGAAAAAGAGGACCCCTAGTTGACCTCCAACCGGGAGACCGATGATGCTCGAGCGGAGAAAGAGGGCCAAGAATGCAAGAAGAGATGCCAATGCCCAGACGCAACTTTGTAATCGCCTTACGGGTATACCCAACATACCTGCTCTGTCAAAGTCTTCTGCAACTGCGCGGATACCGACACCGATCTTGGTTCGCTGCAAGAAGAAGCCCACTGCAAGAAGGATTAGAGGAACAGCAAATAGCACTATCAGGTGATTGTCATTGAAGCGAAATTTAGCGAAATCAAATGAAATATTGAGTGGAGAATCAATCCGTTGGCTTGTGATTCCGCTCCCCCACCATTCTGGCATAAGCAAAGCAAACATCACCAAAACTTGGGCTAATCCTATTGTGGCCACAGTCAGCACAAGCCGTGGGCTCCGCGTAAATCTTCGAATTACCAGAAACTCTGAAGAGACTCCAAGTGTAATAGCTGCTAATAGTCCAAGTAGAAGAGCAACTAAATAAGGAAAGTTTGACTCCACAATGAGCATTACGCTCAGGATTGTGGGGAGGAGTCCTAGCTCCCCTTGTGCGAAATTCAATACACGATTAGAGCGATAGACCAGCACGATACCTAACGCAACAAGACTTGTTAATAAGCCAAGGACAATTCCTTGCAATACCGCGCCTAAAGGCGTTCGCCAGAATATTTGTTGCACTAAAAGTATTAGTGCGGGAGGCAGAATCCATGAAAGCGATTCGTATGAAATTTGTTTCCTTTTGTCTCTTTGTTCCACGCCCCCCCTTTCTTTTCTTATATCCTTGCCGATCTTTTGCTATGAACCTTTTACTGCTTGCCTCTTTTGTTAAGGTACTCCTGCGCTGCCGCCTTTGCAGCAGTATCTTTATTGGCTACTGCGATAAGTAATTCACCTACCCACTCATCTTTTGTGGAAACGAGATTTTCTGCTGCGCTACGTATTTGATTTTTTGTTGTTTCTACAACTGTCTGAGAGCGTTGTTGAATAGCTTCGGCCATCTTTCGTGTTTGGTTCTCAAGGTCATCATGTGTCACGACCCGATTGAGGAAGCCAAGACTCTTTGCTTCTTTTGCATCAAAGGGTCTACATGTCATTACTAATTCCTTCGTCATTGCTGGACCTATTTCACGAACCAATCTGGGTATTCCACCCCATGCAAGAGGAATTCCTAGATCTACTTCTGGTATGGAGAATATTGTATCTTCTGATGCGATTCGAAGATCGCATGCGCTTGCAAGAACAACGCCACCTCCGATGCAGTGTCCGTGAAGGGAAGCGATTGTTACGGGCTTCATCCTGTCGACTGCGTCAGCCATTTCTCTTCCAAGAACTGCACCGTCTCTACCTGTTGCTTCTTTATTGCTAAATTCCCGTAGATCGAATCCTGATGTGAAAGCCCGACCTTTTCCAGAGATGATAACAACGCTTGCGTTTTCATTATTGAACCATGTTGTTGCATCAATAATGTCTCGCAATGTATTTGTTCCGAGCGGATTCAATTTTTTTGGTTGGTTTAGTACTAGTCGCCCTATTCCATCTTCAATTGTGGCCGTGATCGTTGCATATGCCATGCGCCTATGTTGTCATAGTCCTTGTTACAACACCATATAGGAGAGGGCTTTATGGCCCGATAAGGCGACCATTTGCAGGTCGATCGAAAGAGCCTCTGCGGTATGCGCTGGTTTGCATAGGCATTGGGGAAGAGTCCATTACTTGTGTTCCGTTGTGCACACAGACTCTTTCAATAATTTTCCAGTCCTCACCACGCTTCTCATATTTATCGAGATACCTACCAAACCACGTATCAACAATATTTGTCCCCTCCCGACATAGGTGAGAGATATTATAAATTTCGCCTCTGGCATTGACACCATCATCATCTAATTCAATTTGGTGGTTGTAGATGGAGTGCATTGTCCATTTCCAGCGAAGGTGAGCTTTCATGCAATAATCAACGAATTCGTGGGCGTTGCCAACGAAGTTTCCATGGTCATCGGTTGCTTCAGGCCAATATGCCGATTTCATAACGTCGGGGTCAAGGCGATCCACTCCATAACAATAGCGCATTGCTGCTTCACGAATCTTTTCCTTATCCGATAGTTGTTTTTGCGTGTACGCCATATCTTCTCCTACTCCTATTGATAGTCTCTCCTAGTTTTTCTGTGGTTAAAAGGTGAGTTGCGTAAATTCTTTGCCTAAGATCGCCACGGGGGAAATTATGCCACGTGCCATTGCTTTTATTATCTGTTTGTGCTGTTCACTTTTTTTTGCGTGCAGTTCTGAGGACTCGTCTTCTACCATTGAAGCTCCTGAAAAATCTCAAGCTGGAACAGAAGGAGTTGCTGAGGATCCGCTTGAGGTAGACGAAGAGCAATCTCCTGAGGTGCCTGATAATTCCACGTCAACAAATCCAGAAATACAGGAGCAAATTCTGGAGCCTTCCGGAATCATCAGAACGGCAACTGAAGTTATTGACGCTTCAGATTTGGGGGGAGGCATACTCCTACCTCTTGGCGCTGCTCCGCTCCCTGATAGTTTTACGGAGGTTGAGTTACTCATTGCCGGTGATGCAACATCATATGCTCCCCTTGCCTCACTTACAACTGATGGGTTTTGGACATTTGAGGAAGATACTCAGCAACCATACAAGATCAGGGTTGTCGTACGTTACCCACCGGTTGAATTGTTCAGTGGCGTTGTCGTATCTGAATGGATGAACGTCACGGCTGGAGTTGATAACAGTGTTGATTGGGCTTTCCTTTCTGAAGAAATTGGACGCGAAGGGCATGCCTTTATCGGCATCTCTGCACAGCTTGTTGGCATCATGGGCAGAGACACGGGCAGAATTCCAAATGGCTTGATAGATACAAGAGGCCTTCCAACTCGTGACCCTATTCGTTATGGTGACCTCACCCATCCTGGGGATGAATACTCTTTTGATATCTTCACTCAAGCTTCGCTGGCAGCCAGCAATTGGCTTAGCGAACTGTACGGCACTGAACGTAATCGTTTAATTGCTGTCGGGCAGTCTCAGTCGGCAGGCTATCTGACCTCATATATCAATGCAATTGATCCGATCGTGAGAGTTTTTGATGGGTATCTAATACACGGTCGTGGTGATGGCGCTCCAAATCCAACATTAGATGAAAGGTTGTCATCGGTGTTGATTAGGGAAGATGTTGATGTGCCTGTGCTTATATTTGAGACAGAAACAGATCTAAATGTGTTGCAATACGCCGACGCTCGCCAGGGTGACACAGAAAATATTCGAACGTGGGAAGTTGCTGGCGCTGCACACTCTGACACATATTCTTTAGCGTATCCAAATGGTTTGCCTCGTCAGGCAAGTCTTGGGGCTGTCATCGGGTGTGAGAATTTGATAAATGACGGCCCACAACACGAAACATTGCAAGCTGCTTTCCATCGGCTCAACGACTGGATTGCTACCGGAGATGCGCCCAACTCATCACCAAGGATTCTGTTAGAAGACAGTGAGGGGCTTATTATTGCCAGAGATGAGATGGGAATTGCACTCGGTGGTGTTCGCACACCACCGGTCACAGTGCCCCTCCGCATCTTGTCAGGTGATCCAGTTGCGACTGAGGGTTTTTGTTTCCTCTTTGGAGATACCACTGAATTGAGCGCTGAAACATTAGTTAGCATGTATGGTTCGCTTGATTTATATGTTGAGCGACTAAAAGATGCAGCAGCAGAAAGCGTTTCTAACGGGTGGCTTCTTGAAGTTGACGCAGACATCATGATTGAAGAAGAAACACAAAGAGCGATATCGTTGGGGTTAACTAATTAGTCATCGCTCAAGAGGCTTTCTGATGCCATTCACATTTGCAAATATCAATAACCGAAGCGCACTCGTAAAAGACGAAATATTTTATGACCTTTCTGCAATTACCAATGACGCTGTTTCTGCCGACCCCATGGAAGCCATTTGCGATAGCGCCCTATTGCACCAGTACGGTGAAAAGTTAGCTGACTTCGAGCCTTCCGGCTTGGTTGTAGAAGCGGATTTATACGCGCCTATCCCCCAACCTCGGAATTCTTTTGGCGTTGGCCTCAATTACCAACTTCATGTTGAA
>Ga0207993_1000182_pt1 | contig 25411 bp, 17 predicted proteins | sample ETN01SmetaG_2_FD_185791 | JGI IMG/M metagenome (GOLD analysis project Ga0207993, IMG submission 185791) | Marine microbial and viral communities from oxygen minimum zone, Eastern Pacific Ocean - ETNP2014F12-01SV265 (SPAdes) (version 2) | ecosystem: Environmental > Aquatic > Marine > Oceanic ...
TGGAGCAATTCAGGATAATTCTCTTGTTAGGGAAATTTCAAAAAGAATGGCTGAGCAAAATCAAGCTTTAGGTGTTCATTTTAATTTTTCACCATCTGTTGATGTCAATAATAATTCAAAAAATCCAATTATTGGAAACAGATCATTTGGTGAGGATCCTTTTAATGTCTATAACAAAGCTAAGGCATACATTCAGGGACATAAAGATGTCGGTGTCTATACTTCAATTAAGCATTTTCCTGGACATGGAGATACTGATAAAGACTCTCATAAAACACTCCCAATTATTAATGGTAACATGAATAGATTAAATAATGTTGAATTATTTCCATTTAAGAAACTCATTGATGATGGGCTTGCAGAATCTGTCATGTTAGCTCACTTAAGTGTTCCTGCAATTGATAAAAACTATCCTTCTTCTTTATCATCTAAAACTGTTAGTAAATTACTAAGAGAGAAATACAATTTTAGTGGAATAACTGTAACTGATGCTCTAGATATGAAGGGGGTGCTTCAAGATCCTAATATAAATGTTGATTTAAGAGCTTTTGAAGTTGGTAATGATATATTATTAATGTCAACTAGTGTCTCCTCAGGAGTAAAAGTAATTACTGATTCATATAATAAAGGAAGAATATCTGAGGCTAGACTATCTAGATCTGTAAAGAAGATATTATCTCTTAAAGCAAAGTCAGGTCTAAATAATTACAAGGAGATAATACCCAAAAATATTCTTGAAAAGGTAAATACACCGAAAGACTCACTGCTGTATTCAAAAGCCATGGAATCAGCAATTACTCTTGTCAAGAATAACGATGAGATTTTACCATTATCAACTAATAAAAAATACTTGCATGTATCCTTCGGTAAAAATAATAATAGTGAGTATCTAACTAATAAAATGGATATGTATGTTGATATCGAAAGATTTGAAAGTGATGATTACTCATCAATCTATAATAAAACTGATTATGATGCAATTATAATATCATATCATGGTTCTAGTTCAAGTCCTTATGCTTCAAATATTATACCTGACGATATTGTTGATAAAATAGATAATATAAGCAAGTCTAATAATGTTATTTTGAACTTATTCTTGAACCCATACAGTCTTAATTCTTTTGAATCAATTAACAATTTTGAGTCAATAATTATATCATATAGAATAATATGATCTCTCAGGAAATCTCTGCTGACCTAATGTTCGGTGTTAGATCATTTAAAGGTAAGATTCCAGTATCAAATGATTTTTTTAAAGTTAACCATGGGTTAACCTTTGACAAAAAAGATATACTGGGTTTCTCTCGCCCCGTTTATGAGGGACTTGATTCAAAGAAGTTATCATTTCTTGACTCTATAGCTTTAAGTAGTATAGATTCAATGATAGCTCCTGCTATTCAAATGCTTGTATCAAAAAATGGAAAAGTTATTTACAATAAAAGTTTTGGATATCACACTTATGAAAAGAAAGTCAAACTGGAAAATGATCATGTTTTTGATCTTTCATCAATAACAAAAATTATTGCCACCATGCCTTTGGTTCTTCAAGAGTATGACAAGGGTGAATTAAAATTAAGCACTAAATTATCTGAACTATTTCCTGATAAAAGGCTCAAAGACAAAGGTCAAATTCCCCTAAAAGAAATGTTGTCTCATTATGCAAGACTGAGGCCATGGATTCCATTTTATGAAGAGACACTAGACAGGAAAGAAAAACCTAAATCTAGATTTTACAAATCAAATTCAAAATCTTCATTTTCTACACCAGTGTCTGAAAATTTGTTTCTAAAGACAAATTATAGAGAAAAGATTTTTAAATCAATTATTAATAGCGAGCTAAGAGATGATCTTGAATATAAATATTCTGATTTACCCTTTTATTTTTTAAAGTTTTGGTTCGAGGATAAGTATAATATTCCACTTAATACTCTTGCTAATGAAAGAATATTTAAAAGATTAGATCTAAAAAGAACAATGTTTAATCCTCATGAAAAAATAAGTCTTGATGAGATAGTACCTAGCGAAAGAGATGATTTTTTTAGATATTCTAAATTACACGGCTATGTTCATGATGAGGGTGCTGCCATGCTAGGAGGTATATCAGGTCATGCAGGCCTTTTTTCTAATTCATATGAAGTTGCGATTGTCCTACAAGCTATGATCCAGAAAGGTATGTATGATAATTTAACGTTATTTTCGAAAGAATCATTTGACAAATTTAATTTTTGTTATTTCTGTGAAAATGATAATAGAAGTGGAGTAGGCTTTGATAAGCCCCAAATTGAAGGTAAGCACGGTTCAACATTTGGTGGAGTATCTAAAGAAAGCTTTGGTCATTATGGTTATACTGGCTCAATGGCTTGGGCTGATCCTGAAGAAGACCTAATCTTTATCTTTCTTTCTAATAGAACTTATCCTACTAGAGAAAACACTTTGTTGCAAACAAGTAATACCAGAACAAGATCACAAGAGATTGTTTATAAATCCATAATTGACTCTAAATGAAAATAGGAATTGTATGTTATCCAACTTTTGGGGGGTCAGGAGTTGTCGCTACTGAACTTGGAATTGAATTATCAAAAAGGGGCCATGAGATTCACTTTATAACGTATAGTCAACCTGTCCGTCTCGATGCTCTGTCTTCAAATTTGCATTATCATGAGGTAAATGTTCCTGATTATCCTTTATTTAAATATGAGCCCTACGAGCTAGCATTATCAAGTAAGTTATATGATGTTGTCTCAAAGCATAAGATAGATGTACTTCATGTTCACTATGCCATACCTCATGCATATGCAGCATATATGGCAAAAAAAATACTTAATGAAAACGGTTACAAAATTCCTATAATAACAACTCTTCATGGAACAGATATAACTCTTGTAGGAAATCATCCCTTTTATAAACCAGCTGTTACATTTAGTATCAATAAATCTGATATAGTAACATGTGTCTCAAAAAGTTTAATGGAAGATACCAGGGAGTTTTTTGGAATTAAAAGAGATATTAAAGTAATTCCAAACTTTATAGATATTGATAAGTATGAGAGAAAACATAATATCTGTGAAAAGAACTTCATATCACAGGGTGATGAAAAGATTATAGTTCATGTAAGTAATTTCAGGCCTTTAAAAAGAATTATTGATGTATTAAAGATCTTTGAAAAAGTAAATTCAGAAATAAGTTCAAAACTTATTATGGTAGGGGATGGTCCAGATAAGAAAAAAGCTAAAGACTATTTAAGAAAAAATAATTTAAAAAATAGAGTTATCTTTTTAGGAAAGACCAATGAGGTAGATGAGATTCTATGCTCATCAGACCTTTTTCTTCTTCCATCAGAAAAAGAAAGCTTTGGTCTTGCAGCTCTTGAGGCAATGGCCTTAAAAGTTCCAGTTATATCTACAAACACAGGAGGATTAAAGGAACTTAACATTAATGGTAATTCAGGTTACACAAGTGACATTGGTGATATTGATTCAATGGCATCAAATGCAATTAAAATTCTTTCAGACAAATCATTAAAGAAAAAGTATAGATCTCAAGCATTTGAAAATGCCAAGAAATATGATATTAAGAAGATTATTCCTCTGTATGAGAATATCTATAATGAGGCTATTAATATTTATTAATTAGGGTTGTAGATACTCTTTGCTTTAGCGTATATTTCTTCCTTATCAAAAGTCATTTTCTTAGTCTGAAACTTTGAATACATTTCCATTTGATCAGTGTAATGATCAGAAGATGGATTATCTGAATTACCAAAAGAAATAATGCTTTCCATCACAGGGCCTTCTTCAGTAAATCTAACTAGACCTATGTACGATTCTCCTGCAAACACTTTATGCTTACCATCTTTGTATGGTCTAGAGCTCATAGCAGTTATAACATCTGGGAGCCCCCAAATAGGCAATTCTTTATCACCCCTTACTAGTTTTTGAAACTCACCAAGAGTAATTTTTACTTTTCCAAAATGTTCAATTAAATACGGTTTTATATCTGACACTGCTGATAAAATAATTTCCTTTGAAACAGGCTTGTCCTCAGAGGTTAGTTTTCTAATTTGATCTGCATAGTTATAAATTAAATGATAATATAGAACACCATATAATCCTGCCCCAATAGAGTTGATGTCAGTCTTTCGATTCCAATTCTGAATTTCATTTACAATTTCAAATAACTCATGATTAGTATCTAGTTCAATTTCATCTATGAGGTTGATATCCATGAAGTTATAACTAAATTTTGATGGAAATGAATTATCATATTTGATATCCTTGAAATCATCATATGAAACCTTATCATAACTTTCAATTAATTCTATTAATCTAATTGACCTATTATTATCGTATGTCTCGTATCCCATCCTTTCACTATAATCTTTTTCATTTGGGTTTTCGTCAGCTGATGTTGATTTAAAAGGTGAGTGGTTTGCATTGTAAATAAAACCTGATTTTGGCTGAATAACTTGTGGAAGATCTTCAATTTCATGATACTCTGTCCAAAGAGTCTTCATAGTATCTCCAGGAACTATACCTTTCCAATTATACCCCTCAGCTCTTTTTGGAAGTATACCATTTGACATATAAAATATAGTATCGTATCTATCAGCATAACCAACATTGAAACCAGGAATTTGTTTCATTTTGTATGCATCATAAAATTCAGAGAAGTTTTTTGCCTTTCCCATATTCCACCATTGTTCTAGTGCTCTTACATTGAAAAGAGTTGGAGTTCTAATAGAATAATATCCAGATTTATTTTTTAATGTAGGGCCGTAAATACTTTTATAATATTTGCGGTTAATCTTAATTGGAATGCCTAAAATTTTTACAGTAATTTTTGCTTTGTACTTTTCAAGATCATACTCCAAATCATCTACAATGTATTTTCTTTTGTTCTTCATTTTAAGTTTAAATACATCAGTTTTATCTGGATAATTAACTGTATGAGACCATCCTAGATGTTCATTCACTCCAATTAATACATTTGGAGTTCCTGGATACATAGTTCCAATAATGTTTGTGCCTTCATCACTATTTAAATGAACCTCATACCATGATGTGGGTCCTTCTAGTGGTTGATGAGTGTTAATTGCCAGGAAAGTTTCTCCAGATATTGTCTTACTACTATTCATAGCTATAACATTTGAACCAGTTAAATTTTGGTCTAGATACTCATCTTGAGTATCATTGTTTAATATTCTACCTGCCCAATATGCTCCCTCATTTGATATAAAAAGTTGGAGTTGGCTATACATCAACATTTTTTTTGGAGTAATTGGAAATAGTTTTTTATAAAGAACTTTATCAGGATTTGATTTTGCATATGCATTTAAGCCCTGTGCATATCCCTCAACAACCTTCATGTAATCTTTTGAGATATCATCAATTTTTTCATCTATTAAGCTACTAGAACCTATAAATTGAGATATAAAATCAGCTGGCGCTCCCTTTAAGCCTATGTGATTTGAGAGCATAGCATTACCAGCAAGATAAGCTTCTTGTATAGTCTTAAAATCATCTTCAGCATTGACCCATGCTAGTCCATATGCAACTTCAGCGTCAGTTTTTGCATATATGTGAGGAATTCCAAATTCATCTCTTACAATCTCAATACTGTTTGGATTAATTTGTGAATAACTAATTGTAGTTATAAATAAAAATAATTTTAATAGACGCATTAGGATAGAATCATTGTTATTAGCCTAAAAGCTAAATAGCATGCGAATATAATTAAAATTACCTTTCTATTTTTTTCATACCATTCCATAGTCTATTTTTTTAAAATTAATGAGCTGATTGGGATAAACAATAACAATAACCAAATTTTAGTCAAAAAAGATACTATTACAGAGATTAATATTAATGTAATAGTCAAAGTCCACTTTTTTTTCATTCCTAATCAGTTACTACAAGATACAATAATTAAAAGTCTGTCAGATTTTAAATAAATCGACAAAAATTTAAGCTTATTTAGAATCAATTTTTATAAATCATTCACTAGAAAGATGAATTTTAATTAACTGAAATGTAACTAATTAGATGAAAAGCCCTTTTAATACTGGGATTATCATATTCATAATTTATGTTAACTAATTGTGAACAGTTGATAATTTTTAATACTTTTTTCTTTCTTTTTAACAATTTTTTAACTTAAATTGCGCGTATAAACTAAACTTAATTAACATGAAAAAAGCTTTTTTAGTTGTATTGATGTTATCGTCTAGTCTAATCTTTGCTCAGAACTCTATCTCTGGTAGTGTTTCTGACGAGAGTAATAACCCAATTCCAGGAGCTACAGTTGTAGTTGAAGGAACAAACACGGGAGTTGTTACAGACTTTGATGGTAATTATCAAATAAATGCGTCAGCTGGAGATCAGTTGACTTTCTCAAGTTTGGGATTCGGTTCTCAAACTATTACAGTTGGAAACCAAAATCAGATTAATGTTACTCTAATGTCAAGTGTTGACATTCTTGATGAGGTTGTTGTCTCAGGATATCAAACTCAGCAAAGAAGGTCACTTTCTGGAGCTATCGGTACTGTTGATACAGACGAGGCTTTCAAGACACAGGTAACAAATGCTGCAGAAGCTCTACAAGGTAGAGTTGCTGGTGTGCAAGTTACTTCTGGTGGAGGACCTGGGGCTGCTCCCGTAATTAGAATTCGTGGTTACTCGACTACTAATGATAACTCACCTTTATATGTTATCGATGGTATTCAAACTACTGATCCTAATGTTATGAGAGACATTAACCCTAGAGATATTGAAAACATAAGTGTACTAAAAGATGGTTCAGCAGCAATTTATGGTGCTCGAGCTTCTAACGGTGTTATTGTTGTTACTACCAAAAAAGGTACGTACAACCAAGCAAACACTCTAGAGGTAGATGCTAGCTACGGTATAAGTACTGTGACTAGAGTACCTGATATGTTAAATGTTCAGCAACATGCTGATATGACATGGCAGAGTATTCTTAACGATGGAAACACTCCATCTCACCCACAATACGGTACTGGTGCTACGCCTTCTGTTCCTATCTTTTTAAATGTACCTATTCCAAGTGGTGCTGAATACGAAGGTGCTGGTGCTAAAGTTGCACCAAATGGAACTGACTGGTTCGATGAAATATTTGACCCAGCTGAAGTTACTAATGTATCTGTTTCTGCTTCTGGTGGATCAGAACAAGGTAGATATCATATGTCAGCAAACTACTTGAAACAAGAAGGTGTTATTATTCACACTGGTTATGAAAGAGCCTCTACAAGATTAAACTCTGAGTTTAAAATTGGAGACAAATTAACTGTTGCTGAAAACTTAAATATAACATATGATAAAGAAGGTACCACTAGTGGTAACCCTATTCAAAATGCTGCATTTTCTTCTCCATTAGTTCCTGTTAGAGATACAAACGGAAATTTTGCTGGTACATATTCTAACTCTGCGAGAGTAGGTATTGCTAACAACCCGGTTGCAGATCTTTACAGAGGTAGAAATGATTATAATAAAAATTTAAGAGTTATTGGTGATATTTCAGTGAAATGGCAAATTACTCCTGAATTAGTATTTAAAACATCTGCTGGTATAACAATGAGAGACCTTAATGGTAGATACTTTACTGCTTTAAACCCTGAACATGGTGAAGCTATTTCTAACAACACTTTATCTGAACAAAGTTTTAGACAAGATTCTTGGGTTGTTACAAATTTCTTAAACTATAAGAACTCATTTGGAGATCATAATTTAGATCTATTAGTTGGTACAGAGCAAACAAAGAATAACTACAAAGGATTTGGAGCCTTAAGAACTAACTATCTTTTCGAAGATCCAAGTTTTTACTTATTGAGTAATGGTTCTGGTGTTCCTGTGATTTCAGGTGCTGGTGCTAATTCTAATTCTATTAGTTCTTTATTAGCTACAGCTAACTGGTCATACAATAATATTGGTGCTACTGCAACAATTAGAAAAGATGATACTTCAAGATTTGCTAAAGCAACTTCTGATGCGGTTTTCCCTTCAGCAAGTATGTTCTGGCTAATGAGTAGTGAAGATTGGTTTGATAGTTCAGTATTTGATACTCTAAAAATAAGAGCTTCTTATGGTGAATTAGGTAACCAAGAAATTGGAATCTCTAATGCAGATATCAACATTTCTAATATTAACGAATTTACTGGAGCATATGCATATGGTGGAAGCGGAGGTGCTACTGCTGGTGCTGTGATTGCTTCAAAAGGTAACCCATTACTTACATGGGAGACAATGACATCAAAAAACTTTGCAATTGATGCAGGTTTCATGGATAATAAATTAACTATGACACTTGATGTATTTGAAAACGTAACTGATGGTTTAGTGGCGCAGGATACTCAGAAAATTAGTACTACTGCAATTGATGCCTCTGCACCATATACAAACTTAGGTTCTATGAAATCTTCAGGTTTTGATTTATCATTAAACTATGGAGATACAACATCTAATGGTGTTACATATTCTATTGCTGCTAATGCTACTAGAGCTAAGAACGAAGTAACTGAACTAATTAGTGAGAGTTACTCTGGAAGCAGTCAAAGAATCGGTACTATGACTAGAACATCTGTTGGTGAGCCAATTTCTTACTTTTATGGAAGAAATGTTCTTGGTATTTTCCAAACTGAAGCTGAAGTTGCTTCTCATGCAACTCAAGATGGTGCAGGTGTTGGAAGATTCAAGTACGAAGACATCAACAATGATGGTATAATAAACGATAGTGATAGAACTAAGATAGGAGATCCTCATCCAGACTTAATTTTTGGTGTTAATGTAAATTTAGCATACAAAAACTGGGATATGAGTATGTTCTGGAATGGTTCACTAGGTAATGATATTTTTGACTATACAGCTCTTTACTACGAAACTCCTTATTTCTTTAACGGAAATAGAAGTACTCGTGTTTTAGATTCTTGGTCTCCATCAAATACTGGTGCTGAATTACCTGCATTGAGTGAAACAACTCTTAATAGTGAGTTCTCTACTGCTAACTCTTTCTTTGTTAGAGATGGTTCTTATGTTAGACTTAGATCACTTCAAATAGGTTATACATTACCTGATAATATTGCATCTAAATTAGGTGCATCTAGTGCAAGGGTGTACTACAACGGTACTAACTTACTTACTTTAACTGACTTTACAGGTCTGGATCCTGAAGTACCAAGAGGTGGAGCTTTAGATATTGGTGTATATAGCGCACAATATCCTTCGAATGCTATTTCGTCTTTAGGTATTAACATTAAATTTTAACCCCAATAATAATAAATTATGAAAAAAATTCTAACAATTTTATTATCAGCATCAATCTTAGTTTCATGTTCTGATGACTTTACTGAGATTGATCCTATAGGGTCGCTAAGTGATGCTGCCCTACAGAATGCAACTGGTGTTGATCTTTTATTAACTGGTGCTTATTCAGTACTTGATGGTATAAGAAACGGTGGACCAGGTGCAGACTGGACAAAAAGTGGTGATAACTGGTGGCTTGATGCTATATCAGATGATGCTCATAAGGGATCAACTGATGGTGACCAAGCTGACTTGCTTCTTATCGAACTCTTCGACTGGGGATCTACGAATCCTTATTTCGAGGGTAGATGGCAAGCACTTTTTGCTGGTGTAAACAGAGCGAATGCTGTAATTGATTTGATCAACAATTCTGCTGATCCATCTTCTTTTTCAGTTGAGCTTGCACAAGCAAGATTTTTAAGAGGTCACTACAACTTCGAACTTCAAAGAATGTGGGTAAATGTACCTTACATTTCTGATGAAAATTATGCTGCTAGTGAATTTAATCAGCCTAACTCTGGTCCAATATGGAGCCAAATTGAAGCTGATTTTTCTGCTGCTGCAAATAATCTTCCAGCTGCTAGAGGTGGATCATATAGTGAGCCAGGTAGGCCACTTGCGTCTGCTGCAAGAGCATATTTAGGAAGAGCTCAATTATACCAAGGAAAATGGGCTGATGCACTAGGTTCTCTTGAGTCTGTTATAAACTCAGGTGACTATGCGTTAAACTCAGATTATTCTGCTAACTTCAGATCTTCTGGAGAAAACAGTACTGAGGCTATTTTCTCTATTCAATTTGCTTCTGATGGAGGTCAATCTCCTCAAGGTAACAGAGGTGGGACATTAAACTTCCCAATTGGTGCAATGACAGGTGGTATGTGTTGTGGTTTTTACCAACCAACTATCGATCTTGGAAATGCATTCCAGACAGATGCTAATGGTCTTCCATTATCTAACTGGAAAACTTCTGATATAGCAAATGACTATGGTATATATGAAACTGAACCATTTTCTATGCACACAGGTCCACTAGACCCAAGAATTGATTACACTATCGGAAGACGTGGAATTGATTTAAACGGTTTTGGTCCTATGACTGGTAAGGATAACATTAGAGCATCATTTACTGATATCTCTGGTCCTTACGTGAATAAGAAAAACCTTTATACTGCTGGTGATGATGCCAACAGAGGTACAGGTGGTTGGGGTGAGCAAAGAACTGGTATCAACTACCATATTTTAAGATATGCTGATGTTTTATTAATGGCTGCTGAGGCTGCTGTTGAAACAGGTGCACTTGAAACAGGTAGAGGTTATGTTAACCAAGTTAGAGCAAGAGCTAAGAACGGTCCACGTGCTGACTCTCAGCCTAACTATGTTATAGATACTTACAACTCAACATGGACTGATCAAGGTGCTGCTAGAAATGCAGTTAGACATGAAAGAAGAGTTGAATTAGCTATGGAAGGTCACCGTCTTTTTGATTTAAGAAGATGGGGAACAATGGTTGATGATTTAAATGCTTATATCGCTAACGAAGGAAGAACTATTGCTAATTTTGCAGCAAAAGCTAATCCAGTGTCAGCTAAGCACATGGCATTACCAATTCCATTAAATGCTATTGATTCGTCTCAAGGAGCTCTTACTCAGAATCCTGGTCACTAATCAAGTAAAATTCTAGCTAAAAATTAAACAGGATGAATTAATTTTCATCCTGTTTTTTTTTAAATTTACCTCATGAAAAAATTGAACCTACTTTTATTGACTTTAATTTTATTATGTGCTATAGTATCATGTAATAATACTTCAGATGATAAACAATTTACTCTTCTTACTAGTTCCCAAACTGGTGTTGATTTTATAAATGAATTAAAAGAGAATAATACAATGAATTATTTTACCTATCCATATATATACATGGGTGGTGGAGTATCAGTTGGAGATATAAATAATGACAACCTTGATGATATTTTCTTTACAGGAAATATGGCTGAGAATAGACTTTATTTAAATAAGGGAAACCTTGAATTTGACGACATAACATCTTTAGCAGGAGTTGGTGGTGATGATAAATGGTACACCGGTTCAACTATGGTTGACATAAACAATGATGGTTATTTAGATATATATGTTTCTGTAGCTGGTTTAGATGGAGTAAAAAATAATGAATTACTTATTAATAATGGAGATAATACTTTTACTGAAAAGGCAAGCGAATATGGAATAGATGATATTGGTAACAGTGTACAGGCAACATTTTTTGATTATGATAAAGATGGAGATTTAGATCTTTATGTAGCTAACTACCCAATGACCCCTTTTGATGCTCCTAGTAGCTATTACTATTATAAAATGCAGAATTCCGAGGATTATGAGACTGATAATTTATATAGGAATGATGGCTCATCATTTACGAGGGTTACAGAAGATGCTGGACTTAGGACTTATGGGTTAACATTAAGTGCAACTGTAGGGGATTTAAATAATGATTCCTATCCAGATATATACATATCAAATGATTTTAGCTCACCAGACTTTATGTATATGAATAATGGTGACGGGACTTTCACAGATATTGTTAAAGAATCGACAAATCAAACATCTTTCTATGGAATGGGAGTTGATATTGCAGATTTCAACAATGACCAATACCTGGATTATATTCAGGTAGATATGGATGCAAAAGATAACAGAAGATCTAAGGCTAATATGGCTAGTATGAATCCAGATCTATTTTGGAGTACTGTTAATTATGGATTCCATTATCAATATATGCATAATACACTTCAGTTAAATAGACGTATTGAGGGGGATAAGCCTTTTTTTAGTAATATTTCAAGACTTTCAGGTATATCATCTACCGATTGGAGCTGGGGACCTCTTTTAGCTGATTTTGATAATGATGGTTGGAAAGATCTATTCATATCTAACGGTACTAGAAGGGAGATAAACAATAAAGATTATTTCAATGAAATTAATTTAAGACCAATGTCGAATGATAGTCTTCTATATTACACGAAACAAATACCTTCAGAGGCCATATCAAATTTTGCCTTTAAGAATAATAAGGACCTAACTTTTTCTGATGTTTCTGTTGATTGGGGATTAGATGATAAAAACTTTTCTAATGGAGCAACATACGCTGATCTTGATAATGACGGAGATTTAGAAATTATTGTAAATAATATTGACCAAGAGGCTCAAATTTACAAAAACAATTCTACTAATAACTTTGTAAGAGTCAAGCTTAAGGGTGATGGGGATAATATATTTGGAATTGACAGTAGGGTGTATGTAGAGACTGAAAATTCAAGCCAGATGCAAGAGCTTACAATGTCTAGAGGATTCCAGTCCTCTGTTTCTCCTTATCTTAATTTTGGTATAGGAAATGACGATTTAATAAAATCAATTAAGGTCGTATGGTCAAATGGTAACTCCGAAGAGTTGAAGGATCTTAAAATTAATTCAATAATTGAATTTGACATATTAAACTCCAAGCAAGAGGCTAAAGCAGAAACTGGTGAATCAAACCTGTATTTTGAAAATGTTGATATTGTAGAGCATAAACATAATGAGAATGAGTATAATGATTACATAAAAGAGGTTCTCTTACCTCATGAAAATTCAAGACTGGGTCCTGGTATTGCAATTGGTGATATTAATGGAGATAAAATTGATGATTTTGTTGTAGGAGGGGCGAAAGACCAACCTACTGCATTTTATATCCAAAAATCTGACGGATCATTCTACAGTAAGAGTTTTGTATTCTCTAAAGAACATGCTAAATACGAGGATATGGATATGATTCTTGAAGATTTTGATAATGATGGAGATAATGATTTATATATAGTCTCAGGTGGTAATGAATTTGAACCAAACACTCCAATATTAAAAGATAGATTATATATTAATAACGGTAAGGGCTCATTTAATTATAGCAATAGTTCATTGCCTGATAACTTTTCAAGCGGTATGAGAGTTACATCTTCAGATTATGATAAAGATGGTGATATGGACTTATTTGTTGGTGGAAGAGTCGTTCCTGGTAGCTATCCTCTTCCAGCTGAGAGTTTTTTGCTAGAAAACATTTCAGATGGCAATGAAATAAAATTTAGAAATGCGGATGAATCTATCTTTTCTTTTAAAGAAATAGGATTAGTTACATCATCAGTTTGGACTGACTATAATAATGATGGGTGGACAGACCTAATTGTTGTTGGAGAATGGACACCAATTAAATTCTACAAGAATAATGAGGGTAGATTTTCTGAGGATAAATCTTTAATCGATGAAGATTCCACAAGAGGCTGGTGGTATGATATTATTGCTGAGGACTTTGATAAAGATGGTGATATTGATCTAGTAATTGGTAATCTTGGGAATAACTACAAATATCAAACATCAGGTGATGAAACATTTGATATTTTTTATAATGATTTTGATAAAAATAACAGTGGAGATATAGTCCTTAGTTATTTCAATGATGGTGAACAATATCCTTTAAGAGGTAGACAATGTTCATCTGATCAAATCCCTGCAATTAAAACTAAATTTCAGGATTATGATGCCTTCTCGATTGCTACACTCGAAGATGTCTATGGTGAATCGGATTTGGATAATTCTCTTCATTATTTCACAAAAACATTTTCATCTGTTTATTTAGAAAATACTGGTAACTCATTTAAAATGAATAGTTTACCAACTTTAACGCAGCTATCTTCTATTAATAAAATTCTTAAAAAGGACATAGATAAAGACGGATATATGGATATAGTAGTGTCAGGGAATATGTTTAACTCTGAAGTTGAAACACCAAGAAATGATGGAAGTGTTGGTGTTTATTTAAAATACACTCCTGATTCAGGCTTTGAGGCAGTATCTACTCAAAAAAGTGGACTATTTATTAATGGTGATGTTAAAGACATGGAGTTTATTACCTTAAATAATGCTGATTATATTATTTCAGCTAAGAATGATGATCTAATAGAATTTACTAAAATAAAGTAAGCAAATGTTTCAAAGATTCTTTCTCTTTATAGCTTTTTTATTCGTACTCTCATGTGGTACACAATCTAAGGAAATAGAAGTAGTATATGAGATAAAGAAAATGAATGATTGGAACTTTGATGTTAGTCTCTCTATTTTAAATTCAACTAATGTTGATTTCGACTCTGTCTGGTCATTGCATTGGAATCAACAGAGTTCAATAGTAAATAATGAATCTATACCAGAAAATATTAAATATGAATATGTTGCTGGCCAATCATACAACATTTTATCATTTGGTAAAGATTATGATTTAAATTCAAATGACTCTATTAGTATAGACTTTAACCAATCAGGAATAGTTAGAAGAATATCAGATCTTCCAGTTGGTGGTTTCATAGTCTCAAATAATGAAATAATTGATGTGAAATTTACTTATAACTGGAAAAATGCAGAGGGAATTGAAAGACTTGATGCGCCCTCTTCTGAAGATCGCTATGATTTATATGCTCCAGGTAATGTTCTTGATAAATCTGAACTTGAAATAATCATTCCAACCCCAAGTGAAATTACATTATTAGAAGGTGAATCTTCTCTTAAATCTGAATATAAAGTTTTCTTAGATGAATCTTTAGATCTTGACATTAATACAGTCAAGTCTCTTTTTGCTGAAAATTTTAGTATAGATTTAAATAGTTCTTCAAACTATGACATTTCAGTTAAATACATAGATAATTTGCTAGAGGAATCATATAAATTATCTATAGATGAAAATAAAATTTCGATAAAAGCATCAGATAGAGCAGGAGCACTTTATGGATTACAGTCCTTAAAACAACTTTTTCTTGCATCTAGTCTTGAGAACAATATGCTTAAACATATGGACATTATTGATTCTCCTAGATTCTCTTATAGAGGTATGTTACTGGATATTTCAAGAAATTTTTATGGTCCAGATAAGATTAAACAAATCTTAGATTATTTATCTTTTTTTAAAATTAATCATTTGGACTTTAGGCTAACTGATGACGAAGGATGGAGGTTGGAAATTCCTGGTTTAGAGGAACTGACTGAGGTAGGTTCAAAAAGAGCTTATACTAAGGATGAATTTGAGAGTTTGATACCTATGTATGGTTCAGGTCCAGATATAAATTCTACTGGTTCTGGTTACCTCTCTAGAGTTGACTTTATTGAAATACTTCAATACGCTGATCACAGAAATATCAAAATAATACCCCAGATAAGTTATCCATCTCATATGAGATCAGCAATTATTTCAATGGATGTTAGATATCAAAAATATATGGAGCTTGGAAATCAAGAAGAAGCTGAAAAATATTTATTATCTGATCCAGATGATGAAAGTCAATATTACTCAGCACAAGGATTTGATGATAATATAGCATGTATATGTAGAGAAAGTGCTTTTACATTTTATGAAAAAGTAATCGATGAAATATATCTTATGTATCAGGAAGCAGGAGTCGAATTAAACAAGTTTGGTGTTGCAGCTGATGAACTTCCATACGGTGCATGGCAAAAATCACCAATATGTGATCAATTCATGGAAGAAAATTCAATAGCAGGTGACTATAATGCTCTATATGAAATAATGCAGAGAAGAGTTTATGATAAACTTTCATCATATAATGCAACCATGACTGGCTGGGATGATATCTTATTAAAATTAACAGAGAAGAATCAGTCTGAAACTCAAATAAAAGACTTTTTTAAGGGAGATGATATATTATTATTTGTATGGAAAAATGATTGGGGTCAGGGGAGACAAGATATGATCTACAAATATGCAAACCTTGGATATAAAACTGTGATGAGTAATTCCAGTGCTTTTTATTTTGATATGGTAGACGATAAAGATTTAGATAATGTTGGACTTTCATGGAGTGGATATGCAGATTACAAGGATATGTGGACAGTCGATGTTTTCGATATTTTTAATGATACATATGGAGTTGAAAAAAATAATATTTCAAAAGAATATATTGAATCCTCTGAAAAGCTAAATCCTAGTAATAGAGATAATATAATCGGTATTCAATCTCAAATTTGGAGTGAGACTATCAGAAATGAAGATATTCTTGATTATATGTTCATGCCTAATATTATAGTTTTTTCTCAAAAAGCCTGGTCTAAGGATCCCGAGTGGATGAAAACTTCGGATAAAAGCAAGAGAGAACTAACTTTAGACTATGAGTGGAATAAATTTACAAATACAATAGGTCAGCGAGTTCTCCCAATTATTGACAATATTTATGGTGGACTAAGTTATGATCTACCAAAACCAGGTGGTATTATTAAAAATGACTCTCTCTATGCTAATTCTGCCTTTCCAGGATTAAATATTAAGTATACACTTGATGGTTCTTTACCTGATAATGAAAGCTTGAATTATAAGAACCCTGTAAAACTAAATCAAGATGATATTGTAAATCTTAGATTATTTGATAATAAGGGTAGGGGTGGTTATCCAATTCAAGTTGATAAGTAAATTTAGATTCATCAATTATTTTTTTTAACTTTTGAATTATGAAAGGCAGACTTCTATCAATAGATGTTTTAAGAGGAATGACTTTAATCTTTATGATTATTGTCAATCAACCTGGGTCATGGGATAATGTCTTTGCGCCTTTACTTCATGCAGATTGGAATGGATTGACCCCTACAGACTATATATTCCCTAACTTTCTTTTTATTGTAGGTGTTTCAATTGTTCTTTCACTAAATAATAAAAAAGGGTTAGATAGAAACAAAACAATCAGAAAAATTTTCTGGAGAGCCTTAAAAATATATTTAGTTGGTTTGTTTTTATGGGTTTTCCCATCCTTTGATCTTGATAATATTAGATGGACTGGAGTTCTTCAAAGAATTTCATTTGTTTTTCTTTTCTGTGGATTGATATATATGTTTATAGAGAAAAAATATTTTATGTATTTGTCTGTTGTAACACTAATTGTTTATTGGTTTGTAATGTTATACATACCAATACCTGGAATAGGTCAGCCTGATTTAAGTGTACCTGAATTAAATATGGCACACTATATTGACAAAAATTATTTACCAGGTGTAATGTGGCAAGGAACCTGGGATCCTGAAGGTATTCTTACTACTATTCCATCAATAATTACTGGAGTTTTTGGACTAATTGCAGGTACAATTCTAATTGGTAGTTCAGGTATTAAAGATAAATTGCTTAAACTATTTTATATCGGTTTGATTCTTGTCTTTGTTGGTGACTTATTTAGTTGGTCTTTTCCAGTTAATAAGAATCTATGGAGTACATCATACACATTTTTAATGGGTGGAATGTCTTTCATGTTAACAGCAGCATTTACTTACTTAATTGATGTTAATGGTTATAAAAAGTTTAAAATGTCTCAAGTTTTTGGTACAAATTCAATTTTCACATATGTATTAGCTGGTGTTCTTGGGTCAATATTCTACAGTGACTATATAATTGGAGTTCAGTTAAACTCAATTTTTGTTAATACCCTTGTGGATTCGGGTGTCTATCCAAAAGTTGCCTCATTACTTTATGCTATGCTGTATGTAATTATAATCTATATACCAGCTTACTATTTATTTAAGAAAAAGATTTTTATAAAACTCTAGTAATTGCATTCATCAAATTCTAGTAACTCATCTAGATAAGATTTATCTGTTCTGTAAAAATATGAAGTATTACCTCCAGTTGATTTTGACTTTTCAATAACACTGTCATTGACAATACTGTATATCCAATTTGAGCCACCAAAGTCTTCAGATAGATTTATTTTTGTTTGATACCTAAATTGGGCATTAACAATAAAGTTATTTTCGTAAGTATAACAGTTTTCCCCTGAAATATACACTTCAAGATACTCTCCATTCTCGTTATCATTAAATGTCCAAATTGATTGATTCTCATTAGTAGTCCAGTATGTACCGTCAACACATTCTAAGAAAGTAGAACATTCATCAGACTTATCCTTATTTGAGCAGCTAATTACAAGTAATGAAAGTAAAAGTACTATTGAAGTATTACAAAAAGTTTTTTTCATATCAATTTATGTATGGGACCTGTTCAAGAGCTAAATTTATATTTGTTTCTGGTCTTTGACAAGTTTTATTTTGACAAACATAAATATATGTTTCATCTTCAAAAAATCTATCAATAAATAACGGTAATACACTTTCAGTTTTTGATTGAACAACAATGGTGTTTGGAGTGAAGTAATTAGTTATCTCATCAGTAATTAGTTTTGATTCAGGTCCAATGACTGCAATTTCATAGAACGATTCAACTCTATTGAGAATATTATTAGCCCATACTGAATATGAGTTAATATTATTGTCAATCACACTTTGTACAGAGCTTACCATATTGTCAGATAAATCAAGATATTCATCATCAAAAATTACATGCCCAATATTAAAAAGTTGTTCCGCTATTATTGAGTTGGGTGAAGGAATAACTCCATCATCAACAGAAATTAATTTTGTAAATAACTCTACATTATTGCTATATCTTAAAAGATCAGATTCATCATCCTTGAAAATACTAATAGCATCATCAGTTATAGTTTTTGAAAAATTAAAGTATGACTCATCACCTGTAGCTTGAAAAAGTCTCATTGAGGCCTTAGCCAGATATGCGTAGTCTTCAAGAACACCTTCTTGAAACTGATTCTCTTTGTATGTGTGAATAAGTTTATTCCTTTTAAATGAGTTTGCTTTAAGTTCTTCAAACATATTTACTGCTTTGTTTAAATAATCCTGGTTATCTAAAGCTTCAAATGCATCAACTAGTCCAGTTATTGCAAGTGAGTTCCATGAAATAATTATCTTATCATCAATTCTTGGTTTTGTTCTGTTCTTTTTTATTTCAATAATATTTGATTCCCATATTTTCTTTTGATTATTAAGATCATCTAAAGAAACATTATTTAATTTAAGCCAATCTTTTTCTTTATTGTTATTATTTGGTAATAGTAAATACCTATCACTTTCCCATGGATTATTTAGATCAATATTATAGTAACTTGTAAAGGTGTTAAGATCAGTATTCTTAGATATTATATTAAGCTCTTCTTTATTGAATGAATAGTATTTCCCTTCTTCACCATCAGTGTCTGCATCCATTGCTGCGAAATACAACCCGTCTTTTGAGGACATCTTTGAATTAAGAAAATCAATTGTTTCAATTGCAATATCCTTATAGTATTCATCTTTAAATACTTTGTATGCGAGAGAATATAAACTTATCATTTGGGCTTGATCATAAAGCATTTTCTCAAAGTGAGGTATCTTCCACTGATTGTCAACTGTGTATCTATAGAAGCCTCCCTCAATAAAATCATTAAGACCACTAGAAGAAATGACATCAAGTGTTTTTTTAACGTGGTCTAAAACTTCATTGTCGTTGTAAATCCTTGCATAGTTAAGAAGGAAAATATACTTAGATGGAGATACAAACTTCTGTTGGGCCAAATCTCCTCCAAAATTTAAATCCCAATTGTTTTTCCAATTTTCAACATTTTTTTTAAGGAAATCCGGGTTAAAATCACTTATTTCCTCACGTTTATATATCGTATTTATATCAGTTACTCCATTCTTTACATTATTTGCTAACTCTTTTAAGCCATCATAGTTATCCTTTTTTAATCTAATTATCCTTTTTAAAATGTCATCCCATTGAGATGTTGTGTGATATGTTCCAGCATAGACTGGACTACCGTCAGGAAGAGTAATCACATTCAAAGGCCAACCACCCATTCCTGTCATTAATTGTGATGCAGTCATATATGCTTGATCCACATCAGGATTCTCTTCTCTGTCAACTTTTATATTAATAAAGTTTTCATTCATAACATTAGCAATCGAATCGTTTGTAAAAGTTTCTTCCTCCATTACATGACACCAATGGCAACTAGAATAACCTATGCTAACAACAATTAGCTTGTCAAGCTCCTGAGATACATCAAAAATTGAATTAGACCATCTTTGCCAATTAATTGGATTTTGGGCATGCTGTTTAAGATAAAGACTGGTTTCTTTATTTAGCTGATTTTGATTTATACTGTTAATATTCACCTCTGAGTTACATGAATAAATGATAGATAAAATTAGTATATAAAAATTAACTCTAATTAAATGAGAAATTTTGAAATCTATATTTTTCTTAGTCATAATTAAAGATTTCGTAATAAAACTTGAATTTTTTTTATGATTTAGCAAAACTTTGAAAAAATCGATTGTTGACATTAGTTTTAAATATATCAAATTTTAATTTAGCTATATAAACGAACAATTAACCTAGTTTATGTTCACTACTTAATGTAGTATCTGATTTGCAAAACCTGCCTTTTTATGGTTTTTTAGGCAGGTTTTTTTATGGACAATACTTATCACCAGCACTAACAGAATCATAAGTTTCTTTATCAACCTTTCCTGTTCCATATGGATCAGGAACACCTGTATATAAACCATTATCACTAGAGTAGTTACTTGATCTATCAAACTCTCGTGTGTTTTCTAGAAGCAAATAATATTCTCCGTTTATAATCTCTTTACCCTCAATAGTGTAACACCTCTCTTTTTCGCATGAAAGGATTGATACAAATATCAGAAAGTAGAAAAATCTCATAAATTACTCGTATTGTTTCCAAACAAAAGTAGAACCATCATTATTTACAGCAAGAACATCAAATTTAGCTCTTTCGTTAATAGTCTCCATTCCTGGAACATTTGATCCTGCAGGCATTCCAGGTACTGTTATACCTTTAATGTCAGGTCTCTCGCTTAATAACTTAGAAATTGCGTCATAAGGTACATGACCTTCTATAAAATATCCTCCGATAAAACCTGTATGGCATGAGGAAAGGCTCATATCAATACCTGCATTAACCTTTGTTGTATACATGTCATTTGTTTTGATAGCTTCAACATTCATACCGTTACTTTCCATGTTGGCAACCCATCCTGAGCAACAGCCACAAGTTGGAGATTGATATACTACAAGTTTTTCTTTTGTATCTTCGGTACAAGAAAGCAGAAGAAGAGTTAAGCTTAAAATTATTTTTTTCATACTGCAAATATCGTTTTTTTTTATCAATGGAACTAAATCAAGAAACGTTAAAAAAAGCATATAATTATTTATCTAAAGATCCTTGCTTAGATCATCTAATAAATAAATTTTCTAATAATATTGATATTTCAGAAAGATTTAACGAAAACTATCCTCTTGCCCTAGCTTATCTAATAATTGAGCAACAAGTTAGCTTCAAAGCTGCCATAACAATTAAGAAGAGGTTTATTAAGAAAGTTGAAGGCCTATCTAATGATGAAATAATTGAATTAAAAGATAAAGATCTTCAATCTATTGGAATATCTTACAGAAAAGCTACTTATATAAGAAATGTGTTTATATTTTTTAAAGATTGTAGTTTTGACTTTATTGGAGCATCCAATCAGGAGGTTATAAATGAATTGACAACGATAAAGGGAATTGGTGCTTGGTCATCTGAAATGTTTTTAATGTTTGTGCTAATGAGAATTAATATCTTTTCTAAAGGTGATTTAGCATTAATGAATAGTATAAAAATCAATTATAAAATTGATATTAAAGACCAATCTAAAGTAAATTCTTTAGTTGAGTCTTGGTCACCCTATAAAAGTGTTGCTTGTCTTCTTCTTTGGAAATCAATTGAAGAGAAATACTTCTTCACATAATCACTAAATTAGCATATGGATAATTTTAGAAATAAAATTTTAAATTTTTACTATGAGCTAATGTCTCATCCATTAATTTCTATAATTATTAGAGTCGTCTTTGTGTGTTTAGCTCTTATACTACTAGCTTACTTTCTGTTTTATGCCATAATTTTTGCAGTTATTTTAATCCCCATATACTATATTTGGAAATATATAAATTCAAAATAATTGAAAAAGCTTTCACCAAAAGACATAGAGTCACACTTAATATCACTAGAAGGATGGAAAGAGAGTGACAACATTTTAAGTATAACCTACAAACTGTCTTCCTTTATGGAAGTAATGAGTTTTGCAAACCTTGTCTCAGATAGATCAGAAAAGATAGATCACCATCCTAAAATAATAATTGATTATGATACAATTGTTTTTGAATTAACTACTCATAGTGTAGAAGGTTTAACATCCTTAGACTTCAGACTTGCAAACTTTATTCATGAAACATACAATGAAATTTTCATTACCTAACTGTAAAATATATTTTACAGTAACTTCACTTTTATTCTTTTCATGTCATGGGCCAGATGAGTCAGACCTTGTTAATCTTGAATCTGAAGTAATCACTTTTTATGAAAATGAATCAGATGAAGATACCTTTCCTTCTATGATGGTATCAACCAACGGACAGGAGATAGTAGATGAACCAAAGATTAACGCTGATCTTACTGTTGTTGAAGATAAGAATGAGACTAACTTTAAAATTGGTATTGAAATAAGAGGAAGTTCATCCCAAATGTTTCCTAAAAAATCTTATGGTTTTGAAACAAGGAGTGCTGATTGGTCAGAAGATCTAGATGTAAGTCTTGGTGGATTTCCAGAAGAAGAAGACTGGATTCTTTATGGTCCATACTCCGACAAGTCATTGATTAGAAATAAATTAACTTTTGACCTTTCAAATTCAATTGGATATAAAGCTAGCAAGGTAAAATTTTATAATCTATTTATAAATAATGACTACAAGGGTTTGTATGTTTTGATGGAAAAAATTAAAAGAGATGAAAATAGGGTTAATATTACAAAGCTTGAGGGCGAAAGTGTTGACGGTGGTTATATAATTAAAATTGATAAACCTACAAGTGATGGAGGAGGTTGTAATACGTGTTATGATGAATCATTCTCTTTCAGGTCTAACTTTGATGAAAATGGTAATATATCAGAAGACTCACCGATATATTTCATCTATCATTATCCAAAGCCTGAAGATATTTTTAACAATCAAAAGAGTCATATTTCATCAATAATTAATCAATTTGAGTCAGTATTATCATCTGATAATTTTGATGATCCTGAAACAGGTTATCGATCAATGATTGATATTGATTCATTTATTGACTTTTTTATAATGAATGAGATTACTAAGAACATTGATGGATATAGGTTAAGTACATATATAAATGTTGATATTGATAAAAAAATTAAGATGGGGCCAATATGGGACTTTAACCTTGCTTTTGGTAATGCTGATTATTGTGATGCAGCTAATACTCAAGGTTGGTTATATAATTTTAATTCAATCTGTCCTGGTGATATATGGCAGGTTCCATTTTGGTGGAGAAGACTTATGGAAAGTGTATATTTTAAAGAAAGATTAAAAGACAAGTGGCAATTATTTAGGTCAACAACACTCAGTGATGTATCGATCGAAAGCCAGATTAATTCATACGTTGAATATCTTAATTCAAATAAGGCGATTAGTCGAAATTTCTATAAATGGCCAATCCTAGGACAGTATGTATGGCCTAATTACTTTATTGGAGCTTCACATGATTCAGAAATTGACTTTCTAAAAGGATGGGTTTCCCAAAGATTGAATTGGATGGATGGTCAAATAAATAATTTTTAAGGGACTCTTTTACCAACACTTGCCTCCAGAAGCTCAAACCAGTCAATTAAATCAATTTCAATTTTTAATGATCCTAAAGTGTTTTTTATTCTGTCAGATTTTGTTGTACCAATTACTGGATAAACTTTTGATGGATGTTTAAGTAGCCAAGATATGAGTATCTGATAATCTGAACAGCCATATTTATTTTTAAGCTTATCTACTACTTTTTTTATTTTAACATTCTCTTCCTTAAAATATGATCCTAATGGGCTGTAAGCCATTGGCAATATATCGTTTGCCTGCATATATTCTAGAGTTCCATCTAACATGTGATCAAGATGAGTTAGGGATAGATTTATCTGGTTATATAATATATCAAGTTTTCCTTTAAACATATCCATTTGATTAGCTGTAAAATTTGATACACCAAAACTTTTAATTTTACCACTTTTAATCAACCTTTTTACAGCATCAGAGATTATTGAAATATCCATTAAAGGGCTTGGCCTATGCAATAGAAGGCAATCTAGGTAATCTGTTCTGAGATTTTTTAAGGAATTATCAACAGATTTATTTATGTGATCCTCTGAATAGTCATAATGCTTAGTTTGAATTGGTAATTTTTCACTTGGATACATAATACCACATTTAGATATAAAAAAAACATCTTCTCTATTAATTCCAGTTTCAGCAAACGCATCTCCAAAAGATACTTCAGTGGTATATCCGCCATATATATCTGCGTGATCAAATGAGTTGATTCCAGAATCAAATGATTCCAAAATTAATTTACACATATCTTCCTTGGAATGATTAACCCCCCAGGTGCCCCAATTCATGGTTCCTGATATTATTCTGGATAAATTCATCCTTGAAATGGAATTGATGAATGATGAAGATTAATTTTTACTAATCCATTAACTTTTATATATCCAAAAGAGTATTCTACCTTAATTTTTGAATTATTATTTTCAAATGTATAATTACCCATAGCTATAGCATGTTCCTTTCCTAAGATAATATCACTGTTTTTAAAGGTAATTTTAGACCAATTGGATAATGCAAACCCTGTATCTTCATCACACTCCCTGTCATTTCCTGCAATAAAATACGAGATAGCAGAATTTTTATCATTTCTAAATTGAATATCCTTTGCTTTAGTGGGCTTGAAGAGTACTTGATCATCAAAATTATATAGTCTATCTAAAAAGTCACTTACGTAAAGTTCAAGTGATGATCTATCATCAGAAATTTGTCCCATTTTGATTATTCCCTCTGACCATAAATTTTGAGCTTTAAAGATGTCTTGTTCTGTCATATTAATAAATATATAAAATGTTAGACTACTGTTCAATTGAATTTGCAGAAAAACCAGTTATATCATTTCCATCTGAAGAGTAAGAGATCTCAATTGGATTACAGCAAACCTCACAATCCTCTATATATGAGTCTGTGTGAACTGATTTATCAAATATCATTGATATCTCTTCCCAACAATATGGGCATTGAAAAAAAA
>Ga0207993_1000183_pt1 | contig 25336 bp, 26 predicted proteins | sample ETN01SmetaG_2_FD_185791 | JGI IMG/M metagenome (GOLD analysis project Ga0207993, IMG submission 185791) | Marine microbial and viral communities from oxygen minimum zone, Eastern Pacific Ocean - ETNP2014F12-01SV265 (SPAdes) (version 2) | ecosystem: Environmental > Aquatic > Marine > Oceanic ...
TCTATTATCCCATACAGATGGAAGATAGATTTTATTTAATCCAGAGAACTTGCTATAAAAGAAAGTATATGAAAGTATTCCATAAAAATTGTCTTTTAGTTTTTGCTGGTAAAGAAATTCTAAACCATATGATTTCCCTTTACCAATTGTTAGTATCTCCTCATTACCCAGAACTTCAAAGTCAGCACCTTTGTTTGCTAGAGATACACCGTCAACTTTTGATACTGGATAGTTGTTGTATTTTTTATAAAAGGCCTCAAAGGTAAATCTTGAAGATTCTGTCCAATTAAATTCAAAACCTCCAACAATATGATCACTCCTAGTGTATTTAGAGCTTTTATTTAAAAATACGTTATCAAAGTTTTTGAATCCTAAAGAGGTGTATGTTGGAATTTTAAAGTATCTACCTGTGGCAAAATTAAATTTCCATTTTTTATCTTCTGATATTATTAGTGAAAGTGCTAGCCTTGGAGATACATTTTCAAAAATATTATTCTCTTGTGTAAAATTATCTTGGTCTAATCTTACACCTAGAGATACTCCTAGCTTATCATCAATAAATGTGCTATTTGATTTTAGAAACAGACCATATTTTATAAAATCAATTTTAGTATTATAATCCGTGTTGTAAAATTCATACTGAGTGTTATTTTGATAGTTTGAGAATTGTATATTACCACCATAAGAAAATTTTAAATTTTCACTTTTTTGATTACTAATAAATCTAATTTTTGTTTCATCTTCAATAGATATATTAGAAAATGAAGGGTTCGATTTAGAAATATTATTTTTGAATCTTTCAAAATTATTTTCTAGCCTATTATTGCTAATCGATAGATTAAAAAATCCATTTTTATTTTTGTAGATTCTCTTCCAGGAAACACCAAATGTTCTAGATTTTTGGTTTATTATAGGGAGTTGTTCTATTTGAGATTCATTCTCGAAATCAAATTCATCAGCCTCATTAATAGTAAGCTCATCTATTGAGCCAATTCCAATAAAATTTATATGATTAAAATCATCTATTTTATGAGTTATTTTCATCTGATAATCCCAGTAATCAGGTAAAAAAGAAAAACCAAATGCTTTAAAAATAAATTGTAAATAACTCCTTCTAATTGAAAAGATAAAAGATGTGTCTTCATTACTGAATAACTTTAATGGACCCTCAAAAGTTAAACCAGCTTCACTTGATCCTACTCTAAAGTTTCCTGAGACTTTATCAATATTTGCATCTTTTTGTTCAAATGAAAGAACACCCGAAAGGGCATTATCATATTCTGCACCAAATGAAGAAGTTGAAAGAGTAACATCCTTTATAAACGATACATTTATTAATCCAACTGGGCCTCCTGAGCTTCCTTGAGTACTGAAATGATTTATATTAGGTATTTCAATTCCATCAATATAGAATACAGTTTCATTAGGACCTCCACCTCTTATAATTATATCATTTCTGAAACCACCTATTGATGGTGAAATTCCAGGTAGACTTTGAATTACCCTGGTAATATCATTATTTCCTCCAGGATAAGTTTCTATCTCTACAGCTGAAAATGTTTGAGTTGAGAGAGGAGTCTCTAAAGAGGTTTTAAATGGTGATTCTACTACAATTATTTCATCAAGTTCTTCTGATGAAGGATTTAGTCCATACTGCAAAGATTGATTTCCCGCTGATTTAACTATTACATTATATAATGTAAGAGATTTAAAGCCTATAAAACTAGCCTTAACATTATAACTTGATGTGGGGACATCATTAATTTCAAAAAACCCTTCACTATTAGTTATTGCAAAAAAGTCAGAATTTTCAACTTGAATTGTTGCCCCCTCAAGGAATAGTCCAGTCTCATTATTAAAAACTTTACCTGAGATAGTTCCTAGATTTTGAGAATGTAGGCTTACTGATATAAATAGTAAACAAAAATTTAAAAGCTGTCTCTTCATTTATGAGTTTAGAGCTTTTTTACAATATTCAAGGCATTTTTTAACTTCTTTAACTCTATTTGATCCTTCAGGAATTCTATATTCAAGTTCTATGGTAGCAGTAAATTTATATGAGTTATCTCTCATTAACCTAAGAACTTTATCTATTGGTGTGTCTCCAAAACCCCATATTTGATTATCACTTACACCAGGGTTTGCAATTTTACCATATTGCCTGTCTTTTAAATGAAGACTGCATATTTTTTTGTGGTTATTTTTTATAAAATCTATTAGAGATTCTCTTGTATTACCCTTAACATTTATATAATGTCCTATATCTAAATTTATATAGTTATTTTTTGAGGAACTAAGAGCATAATCCCATGCTTGATCAGTAGCTGCCTTGTTTGAGCCAAGATTATTACTATGTGTATGATAACCTACTTTTACTTTATGTTTTTTAGAAAAATAATTAACTCTGTCTATATCATCATTATCTAGTAACTCGTTCATTAGAAAGTCCGCACCCAAGGCTTTTGTTGCTCTCATAGCATATTCAATTTCACCGTCTGTGTTTCCTGAACTTATGCAATTAGGCTTATAAGCAAAAATATTAATCCCATTATCGTAAAAAAACTTTCTCATACTCTTGAGTTGCTTATTTGTAACATTCTCTCTCCAATTAGCATGTGATCTTCTAGATCTTGGGATTCCCAATGTTTTTTCTATGTGGTTACCCATTAATTCAATATTATCTATACCAGCATCTAAACAATTTTGGATTATAACATTTGCTTCTTCTGAACCCGTATTAAATGAATAAGTAATTACTGATATATCAACACCACTTATATCATTTATTATTGGACTAAAATTATAATTTAATGCTCCTACAGTAATTAAAGAGGATTTTTTGATAAAACTTCTTCTTGAATTCATAATAATGTTAATAATTAATGTTAGTTTTTTTTAAGTTGATACTTAACTTTAAATATAATTAAATAGTTTTTTAATATTAGGTCTTAAAATGATAAAAGGAGTGATTTTTGATATGGATGGTACTATCGTTGATAGCTTACCATATCATTATGAAGCGTGGAAAATTTTTTTTAATGAAAATAAAGTTGAAAATTTTTCAGAGAAATTAAAAGATTATAAAGGTGGTGGAACTCTTGATTTAATGACTGCTGTTTATGGTGATAAGTATTCAAGGAAAGAATTAAAAATTATGACTGATGATAAAGAGATAATCTTTAGAGAAATCTATAAAAATAATGTAGTTCCAATTATGGGTTTTATGGAGATGTTTGAATTAATAAAATCTAAAGAAATTTTAGTCGGTATTGCAAGTAATGCTATAAGAAAGAATGTTAAAATGATCTTGAGTGAATTAAAAATATATGAAAAGTTTGATAGTATTATTTGTGGAGATGAAGTAAAAAAAGGCAAACCTGACCCTGAAATGTTTAATGAAACTGTTGATAGATTCAATTTGAAAAAAGAAGAATGTTTAATCTTTGAGGATTCTATAGAAGGTGTGACAGCGGCAGTAAATTCAAATGTAGATGTTATTGGAATAACTTCAAGTAGCTCAGATAAAACTCTCAGAGACAAAGGCTGTAAGTTGACAATTGAAAATTATTTAAACTTTGACTTGTCAATTTAGTATTCATAATAGTACTTCGGGTGGGAATCGAACCCACACTCCATGAGGAACTGGATTTTGAATCCAGCGCGTCTACCAGTTTCGCCACCGAAGCTAAAGGGCTCAAAATTAATAAATTCCAGTATATTAAATAATTTATAATAAAATTATACTGAACAATAATTATTTATAAATTTGCACTCCAATTAATTGAATGTGAAAACACCAGTTAAATTATTTTCTTGTACCCAAAGTATGACTTTGTCTAACCAAATTGCAAAACATTTTGGACAAGACCTTGGTAGTGTTAATTTTCAGCGATATAGCGATGGGGAGTTTCAACCCTCATTTGAGGAATCTGTTAGAGGGTCAAGAGTTTTTATAATTGGATCAACAAATCCGTCAACTGATAACTTAATGGAAATGCTTCTTATGCTAGATGCAGCAAAAAGAGCTTCTGCAAGACATGTTAATGCAGTAATTCCATATTTTGGTTGGGCAAGACAAGATAGAAAGGATAAACCTAGAGTACCAATTGGAGCTAAATTAGTTGCAAAGCTTCTTGAATCAGCTGGAGCGACAAGGATAATTACAATGGACTTACATGCTGACCAAATTCAGGGATTTTTTGAAAAACCAGTTGACCACTTATATGCCTCATCGATTTTTGTGCCATATATAAAATCATTAAACATTGATAACTTAACAATAGCATCTCCTGATATGGGTGGTTCAAAAAGAGCTTATGCATATTCTAAATTTTTAGATGCAGATGTAGTAATATGTTACAAGCAGAGATCAAAAGGTAATGTAATTACTCATATGGAACTAATTGGTGATGTTACAGGTAAAAATGTTATTTTAATTGATGATATGGTTGATACAGCAGGTACATTAACAAAAGCTGCAGACTTGATGATTGAGAAAGGTGCTGAATCTGTTATTGCTATTTGTACTCATGCGCTTCTTTCTGGAGATGCATATGAGAAAATTGAAAAATCAAAACTAAAAAAATTAATCACGAGTGATTCAATTGAGATAAAGAATAAATCAAATAAAGTTGAACATTTAACATGCTCTAAAATTTTTGCTGAAGCTATGTACAATGTTCACAATAATAAATCAATTGATAAACTATTTATAAACTAAAAAAATGAAATCTATAGAAATTAAAGGCTTAATAAGAGAAGCTACCGGAAAAACAAGTACAAATTCTGTAAGAAAAGATGGAAATGTTCCATGTGTATTATATGGAGGGGATGAAATTCTACATTTTACTGCATCTGAGATAGGTTTCAAAGATCTAGTCTATACTGCAGCGGCTCATACTGTTGTTTTGGATCTTGGTGATAAAAAGAAAAATGCTATTCTTCAGGACATACAATTTCATCCTGTATCAGATAAAATCCTTCATGCTGACTTTTATGAGCTTCATGATGACAAACCTGTAACAATGGATATACCTATAGAACTAAGTGGTTCTGCTCCAGGTGTATTAAACAGTGGTGGAATATTAACAAGAAACAAGAGGAAACTAAGAGTTAAAGCTCTTCCAGGGAATCTCCCAGACTCCCTAAATGTTGATATTTCTGAGCTTGAACTCGGAGATAAATTTTATACTTCTGAACTTGAAAGTGATGACTATGAATTACTTCATCCTGATAACACGGTAGTTTGCCAAGTTAGAACTTCAAGAGCTTCTATGGCGTTACCTGAAGATGAAGAAGGAGTTGAAGGTGAAGAGGGTGCTGAAGGTGCTGAAGGTGCTGAAGGTGCTGAGGGTACTGAGGGTAAAGCTGCTGAAGGGACTGATGCAAAATCAGAGGCTCCTAAAGAAGAATCTCAAGACTCAAAAGAATAATTGTATTTAATTAATCTTAACTTTAATAAGATTATTTCAGTACAATGTATTTTTTTAATAAAATCGTATCACGGTTCTCTTCAAAGTCTGATATGAATAAATATCTCATTTTAGGTATTGGAAATATTGGTCATGATTATGAAAATACAAGACACAATATTGGGTTTGATGTTCTAGATAAACTTGCGCTAGAATTAAAAGTTAGTTTTGACTCTGTAAAATTGGCTTTCAGAGCAGAAGCAAAACATAAAGGCAAAAAGTTAATTTTAATTAAACCCAATAATTATGTTAATAATTCTGGGAAGTCACTTTCATATTGGATAAAAAAAGAAAAGATTGACACAAATAATATACTAGTAGTTTGTGATGATCTAAATCTCTACTTTGGGAATATAAAAATTAAATCAAAAGGAAATTCTGGAGGACATAATGGCTTAAAAGATATTGAGGAATATCTTGGAAACTCCAATTATTCTAGGATTAGAATTGGTATTTCAAATGACAAAAATGTTTCTATGACAGATTATGTTCTTGGTAAATGGTCAAAAGAAGAACAGTCAAAAATACCTTTATTAACAAATAAATCTATTGAGATAATTTTTTCATTTCTGCAGACTGGACTAGAAAGGACTATGAATTTTTATAATAAGAAGAACTTTATAGATGAAGATTTATAAAAGTATTGATGAATATAATGAATCAAAAAACTCTATTGTTACAATAGGCACTTTTGATGGTATTCATAAAGGTCATCAAAAAATTTTCAATAAAGTAATAAATGCATCAAAACAAAATAATCTATCATCTGTAGTTCTAACGTTTTTCCCTCATCCTAGAATTATTTTAAACAAGTATAATGATATAAAGATGATAGATACTTTAGATGAGAAAATAGATCATCTAAAAAAGATTGGTATTGATCATCTTATTATTCATCCATTCGATAAAAAATTTTCATTATTATCCGCTGAACAATTTATAAAAGAGTACTTAGTAGAGAAGCTTAAGTTAAAGCATATTATTATAGGATATGATCATAGGTTTGGTAAAGGGCGAGAAGCTTCAGTTACAGATCTTAAAGAATACTCTAGAGAATTTAATTTTGTGGTAGATGAGATTGATGCGCAAGAAATAGAAAAAATTGCAATAAGTTCAACAAAGATTAGAAACTCAATTAATGAAGGTGACCTAAAAACAACAAAAACATATTTAGGAAGATTTTTTTGTTTAACTGGTAGAGTTGTTAAAGGAGATGGGCTAGGAAAGCAAATAAATTATCCTACTGCTAATATCTCAATTGAAGAAGACTATAAAATTATTCCTAAAGATGGTGTCTATTGCATTAAAACAACAATTGATAATAAGTTATACAATGGTATGATGAATATAGGTCACCGACCAACTATTGGAACTAAAGAAAAGTCTATTGAAGTGAACCTATTTAATTTTGATAGAGACATCTATGATAGAATAATTAGTGTTGATGTTGTTGAGAAAATAAGAGACGAAAAAAAGTTTTCGTCAATTGAGGCCTTAAAAACTCAATTAGCTATAGATGAAGAACACTGCCTAAAATTAATAAACAAATAAGTTTTATCTTTGATTTCAAAATAACCTATGCTTTCAATTGACACAATTTCTAATAATAAAGAGGAGACACTCATAGGTTTAAAAAAACGAGGTTTTAAAGACCTAAAAATAATTGATAAGATTATTGATCTTAATATCTCTCGAAAAAAAACTCAACAAGATTTGGATCAAATTTTATTTGAGTCAAACAATATTTCAAAGAAAATTTCAGAAATATTTAAATCTGGTAATAATGACGATAGTGTTTCTACTTTGAAAGAGGAATCAAGTGATTTAAAATTAAAATCTAAGACTCTATCTGACCAACTTGAAAAAACAAAATCAGATATTTTTGAATTATTAACATCTATACCAAATATTCCAGATAATGAAGTCCCTGAGGGTTTTACTATTGAAGATAATATTGAAGTATACAGAAGTAACAAAAAAATAGAAACTGACGAAAATCTAAAAACTCATTGGGATCTTGCTAAAGAGTATGATATAATTGATTTTGAACTTGGAAGTAAAATTACTGGATCTGGCTTTCCTGTATATAAAGGTAAAGGGGCTAAACTTCAAAGAGGACTTATTAACTATTTTTTAGATAAAAATACATCTGCAGGATACACAGAATTCCAAGTTCCTCATTTAGTAAATTCTGATTCAGCTTTTGCTACGGGACAGTTACCAGATAAAGATGGCCAAATGTATCACGTAAATGAAGATAATTTTTATTTAATTCCTACTGCCGAAGTACCTCTTACAAATATTTACAGAGACAAAATTTTATCTGCAGATGAAATGCCAGTTCTACTTACAGGATATACACCATGCTTTAGGAGAGAAGCAGGTAGTTATGGATCAGAAGTAAGAGGCCTGAATAGACTCCATCAGTTTGACAAAGTTGAAATAGTAAGACTTGAACATCCTAAGAATTCGAGTCAAGCTCTTATTAGTATGAAAGAGCACGTAAAAGAAATTTTAAGTGACCTTGAAATAGAATTTAGAATTCTCAATTTATGTGCTGGAGATCTTGGGTTTACATCATCAATAACATATGATTTTGAGATTTTTTCAAAAGGACAAAAAAAATGGTTAGAGATAAGCTCAGTATCAAATTTTAAGTCATACCAATCAAACCGTTTAAACCTTAAGTTTAAAAATAAAGAAGGTAAAAACGAATTATTACATACTCTAAATGGAAGCTCCCTGGCTCTCCCAAGAGTTATGGCAGGACTTATTGAGAATAACCAGACTAATGAAGGGATTCAAATTCCAAAAGCATTAGTTCCATATACTGGATTTGATTTAATCAATTAGAATATGCAAAGAGATGTTAATCCAAAAAAATTCCTGGGTCAACACTTTCTAATTGATGATAATATTTCAAAAAAAATAGTTGAGGCTATTAATTTTAAAAAGTTTAAAAAGGTTATTGAAATTGGGCCTGGAAAAGGAGCTCTTACAAAACATTTACTTCATATTAAAGATATGCTCACTTTAATTGAGGTAGATAAAGAATCCGTTGAATTCCTAAATAGTGAGTTTCAAGAAGAGAACCTTAATATAGTTGAAGCAGATTTCTTAAAATTTGATATGAAATCAACTTACCCATCCGAAAAAGACATATTAATTATTGGTAACTTTCCATATAATATTTCATCTCAAATATTATTTAAATCAATTGATAATTATAAATCTATTAGTGGACTCATTGGTATGTTCCAAAAAGAGGTTGCTGAGAGGATAATCAGTAAAAACAATTGCAAACAATATGGAATACTATCTGTCAAAACGCAGCTATTTTATGATACTAAAATTTTATTTAATGTATCGCCAAATGTTTTCTTCCCTAAACCTAAAGTAGACTCGGCAATAATTTCATTAACTAGAAAAAAGAATTTGACTATTGATTGTGATTTAGATCTATTAGACAAGGTAATTAAATTGAGCTTTCAGCAAAGAAGAAAAAAAATAAAAAATTCTCTAAAAAGACTTGATATACAGGAAAATATATTAGAAGATAGTATATTTGAATTAAGGCCCGAGCAACTTACTATTGAAGAATTTGTCAAATTAACTAAAAAAATAAGTGATGAGACAATTTAAAGTCAATGATGAATTAATTAATAAGATTAAAAGACTTATTAGTAATGATGATAAGGATAAACTCATCATAAATCTTGAGGAACTTCACTATGCCGATCTTGCTGAGATTTTTGAATCACTAGAAATTAATGAAGTAATATTTCTTGTTAAAATATTTGACAAAGAAAAAATTGCTGATGCATTAGCCGAAATTGATGAAGATTTAAGAGAGATAATATTAGAGAATCTTTCTGAGAAAGAAATTGCAGAAAAAATTGAAGAATTAGATACAGATGATGCAACTGATGTTATATCAGAATTGCCGGAGGAAAGACAAGAAAGAGTATTCTCACAAATAAAAGATTCTGAATTAACAGATGATATTAAAGAGCTATTAAAGTATGAAGAAGATACTGCAGGGGGTTTAATGGCAAAAGAACTTGTCAAGGTAAACGAGAATTTAAGTATTTCGAATTGCCTGGAAGAAATAAGAAAACAAGCCAAAAATGTTACTAGAGTTCACTCTATATATGTAGTAGATTCAAAAAATAAATTAAAAGGGAGGCTTTCTCTAAAAGATGTAGTCACGGCTAAATCTAGATCTAAGGTTAAAGATATATTTATACCTAAAGTAGATTATGTTACTGCTGACCTGGATGGAGAAGAAGTTGCTAAGATAATGTCTAAATATGATCTTGAGGCTATTCCTGTTACGAACAAAAGAAAAACTTTACTAGGACGTATTACAATTGACGATATCGTTGATTTAATTAAAGATGAGGCAGACAAAGATTATCAATTGGCTGCTGGTATATCATCAGAGGTTGAGGTTAATGATTCTATTTTTCAATTGACAAAAGCTAGACTACCATGGTTATTCTTAGGATTATTAGGTGGTCTTGGAAGTGTATTTATATTGAAAGATTTTGAACAGATCATGAATCAACCTGATCTTAGAAATCTATTCTTTTACACACCACTAATTGCAGCTATGGCTGGAAATGTTGGTGTCCAATCTTCTGCAATTATTGTTCAAGGTTTAGCTAATGATTTAGTTAAGGGCTCTCTTCTGTCAAGACTTGTAAAAGAAGTAGGGTTAAGTCTAATTAATGGTTTAGCATTAGCTATAATTCTAGTTATTTTTGGTCAGATTGTAAACCAAGATCTTTTGATGAGTCTTACAATTGCTGGTTCTATGATGGGGGTAATAATAATAGCTGCATTAGTTGGGACTTTTGTACCTATAATACTTGATAAACAAGGAATTGATCCTGCTATTGCTACTGGTCCATTCATTACCACAGCAAATGATATATTTGGTATTTTCTTATTTTTCTACATTGCTAAACTTTCATTAGGTTTTTAATGAATATTCTTATTCTTTGCACTGGTAATTCATGTCGAAGTCAAATTGCACATGGTTTCTTAGATCAACTTACAGATAATTCAATATCAGTATTTAGTGCAGGTATTGAGAAACATGGATTAAATAAAAATGCTGTTAAATGTATGGCTGAGATTGGAATAGATATATCAAATTATAGCTCTAATCTTGTTGATGAATACATTAATAAACAATTTGATTTTATAATTACTGTTTGTGATAATGCAAAGGAAACTTGCCCCATTTTCATAGATAATAATGCAAAAAAAATTCATAAAGATTTTAAAGATCCTTCTAAACTAAATAATGGTCTTTATGGAGCTGATTTTATTGAAGTACGAGATCAGATAAAAAGTTTTATTATTGATTTTATCAAAGGTGAATTATTTTGAAAGGTATTTTTCAATTATTTGTTTGTCCATCCTAACAATTTTCCATTGCTCTAAACCATCAACTATTGCGCCACTTTTCTTATAAAAATCAATAGCTGTTTTATTCCAATCTAAAACTGACCATTCAACTCTATTTACCCCCCTGTCCTTAGCCACTAACAAAAACTCTCTATAAAGTAATGTTCCAATACCTCTACCTCTCATTTTTTCAGTCACAACTAGATCCTCCAAATGAAGTGTATCTCCTACCCATGTTGAGTACCTAGGAGTAAAGAATGCTAAACCTACAACCTCAGAATTAAATTCTGCTAAAAGACATTCATATCTTGGATTGGAACCAAAACCATCTCTAATTAATTCTTCTTCTGTAACTTTAACGGCATCAGGTTCTTTTTCATAAACAGCTAGCTCAACTAGTAACCTGATTATATCTTTCACATCTGAGGAATTTGCTTTTCTAATTTTGGGAATTTCCATAATTCAATTTAGAAAATTAATTACTCTATCAAGGAAAAAAGAAGGATTATCTGCATGTACCCAGTGACCGGCTTGAGGTACTTTAATAATCTCAACATTAGAAAAATATGATTTAATTAAAGGCAAATCAGATTTTTCCACATAAGTAGAAGAATCACCATATAGAAACATCGTTGGTTTTTGATAATTTAAATTATCTTGAAGCTCAAGAGATAACTTATCTTTAAATTCATATAAAACATCAATATTGATTTTCAGTCCCAGGTTCTCTTTATCTACCCAATATAAATTTTTTAACAAAAATTGTCTAACTCTTTCATCTTCAATATAATTAGACATATGATCATCTACTTCTTTTCTAGACTTTTTAATCTTAAAATCTATTGATTTTAGACTATCCATTATATTCTGATGATGTGGTTTGTATTTTTTTGGTATGATATCTACTATTATTATTTTTTCTAATATATCAGGAAGTTTTTGAGCAAAAAGCATACTTACATTTCCACCCATTGAGTGGCCGAGTAAGCTAAATTTTTTGATTTTATGAAAAAGAGCATAGTTTTGAATATCATCGACCATAATCTCAAATGAAAATTTATTATCCCAAAAACTTCTTCCGTGATTTCTTAAATCAATCAAATGAACAGTATAATTATACTCTGAAATTTTTTTTGCATGAGATTTCCAATTATCTCCCATACCTAGAAATCCATGAATAATAAATAGATGTCTGTCTGAGTCTCCAATTAGATTTGAATGAAGGATTTTCATTTAAGTATTTGCAAATATGATTTTATTGTTGATTCTAAACCATTGTAAAGAGACTCAGTAACTAGGGCATGACCAATGGACACTTCTTTTATATTATCAACAGATTGACAGAAAAAATTAAGATTACTTTGACTAAGATCATGGCCAGCATTGATTTCTATATCAATATCATTTGCTACTTCAGAGCATTTCACATATTGCTCTACTGCTCTGTATCTATCATTTGTAAATTGTTTTGCATATGGACCTGTAAATAATTCTATTCTATCTGCATTTATTTTTTTTGCTCCTTCAAGCATCTTAATGTCTGGATCAATAAAAATTGAAACTCTGATTGAATTTGATTTAAAATCATTCACTATGTCTTTTAAAAATGAATAATTAGTTACTGTATCCCATCCTGAATTTGAAGTAATTGCATCTTCTGAGTCTGGGACTAAAGTCACTTGTGCTGGTTTAATTTCATTAACTAAATCAACGAATTTTTTAATTGGATTTCCCTCAACATTTAACTCACAGGATATATTTTTTTTTAAATCAATTGCATCCTTATATCTAATGTGTCTTTCATCTGGTCTTGGGTGAATTGTAATACCTTGAGCACCAAATTTTATTATGTCCAAAGCAGTATTCAATAAATTAGGATAGTTTTCACCTCGAGCATTTCTCAAAGTTGCAATTTTATTAATATTTACACTCAGTATTGTCATGTTTTACTTAAAAACTTAAATGCAAATATAGTACTTAATAAAGTTTTAAAAATTGTATTTTTGCGATATGAAAATTGCATTATACATTGCATTTCAAAACAAATCTTCAATTGATTGTTGTAAAGAGATAATTGATCTTATTTCTGAGAATAATCAACTTATTATAGACTCTAAAGTCAAAAATGATTTAGATGAAAGTAAAATAGATAATTTTATTTTTTTTGATTCTAATGAGCAAATCGATAGTGATATTGACTTTGTTTTCGCTGTAGGTGGTGATGGAACAATTTTAAGATCTATAACTTATGTTAAAGATTCGGACATTCCAATTTTAGGTGTTAACACTGGTAGACTAGGATTCTTAACTAGTATTCAGAAAGAAAGTATAAGTGATGCTATATCACATATCAAGAATAAAAAGTACACTGTCATTGAGAGAACTATTCTTAAAGTTAATTTGGGCTCTACAAATAATACTTTTGCTGATTATCCTTATGCCCTGAATGAGATTACTATTCAAAGGAAGGACACTACTTCTCTTTTAAATATTTCATGTGAAATCAATGATAATTATCTAACAAATTATTGGTCTGATGGCTTAATAGTTTCAACACCAACTGGATCTACAGGATATTCTCTAAGTAATGGGGGCTCAATAGTATCGCCAGAATCGAATGTAATATTATTAAACCCTATAGCCCCTCATAATATTAATATGAGATCATTAGTGATTCCAGATAATTCAAATATAAAAATAGATATTGAAGGAGATAATGAAGTAAACCTTTCAGTTGACTCAAGGATGTACTCTATAAGTTCTTCAAATCAAATTGAAATTTCAAAAGCAGATTTTACTATTAAAACAATTAAATTTGATGATGATAATTTCTATAAAAGGCTTAGAGAAAAACTTTTCTGGGGTCAAGATATGAGAAATAAAAATATTAATAATTAACAATGATACCTAAGCACACAGCTATAATAATGGACGGTAATGGAAGATGGGCTGAGCAGAAAGGTATGCCCAGAATATTTGGACACCAAAATGGGGTTACAGCAGTAAGAAAAATTGTTGAGGCAGCTAGTAAGTTCAATATTAAATATCTAACATTATTTACATTTTCTGTAGAGAATTGGGATAGGCCCACAAGTGAAGTTGATACTTTAATGGGACTTTTAGTTCAAACTCTTAAAGATGAATTCGAAGATATGTTCAAAAACAATATAAAACTTAATGCAATTGGAGATTTAGATTCACTACCAAATGAAGTAAGAGAAGAATTATATACTATAATAGAAAGCACAAAGGGGAACACAGGCATGACATTGACGTTAGCTCTAAGTTATGGTGGAAAACAAGAAATTTTCAAGGCAGTCAAAGAGATTTCTGAGAAAGTTAAAAATGATATAATTTGTCTTGATAATTTTGATGATTCCGTTATTAATGATCATCTTTACACTAGTGATTTGCCTGATGTAGACCTTCTTATTAGGACAAGTGGAGAAAAAAGAATTAGTAATTTTTTACTTTGGCAGATAGCATACGCTGAATTATATTTTACTGATGTTTATTGGCCTGACTTTACAGAAGAAGATTTGGAAAAAGCTATTGTTGAATATCAAAATAGAGAAAGAAGATTTGGAAAAACAAGTAAACAACTTTAAGTCTAATCTAGTTAAGGCATTTGGTATTTTTGTTTTAGGAACTAGTTTTCTGTTATCGCAGGATACATATAGAAAAGGTGGTACTTATACAATTGACACAATAACCGTTGTAGGACTTAAAAATTTTAGCGATAGAACAGTTGTTACATATAGTGGTCTTAGACAAGGTCAGACATTACAAGTCCCTGGTGAAGAAGTCAGTGCTATACTAAAAAAACTATGGAATCTAGAGTTATTTAGTGATGTAAACCTCTATGTAACAGATGTGAACGATGGAAAAATTAAACTTGAGATAAATGTTGATGAGCTACCTACTTTACTCAATTATCAAATAAATGGTGTAAAGAAAAGTAAGGCAGAAACTTTTGAGAAAGAAACTGAATTATCTGAAGGTAAAAGACTATCCGAAAGCTTTCTTACTAATACAAAGAATTATATAGAAAATGATTTAAAAAAGGATGGATATTTAAATTCTAGAGTAAATATTGTATCTACGCCTGATTCAATTGGATCTAATAAGCTTAATCTTAATATAAATGTTGATAAAGGTGAGAGAATTAAAATCAAGAATATAACATTTACTGGAAATGAAATATTTGGTGATTTTAAGTTAAAGTCTAAACTAAAGAAAACAAAGAAAAAATTCCCACTAAGATTCTGGAAAAAGTCAAAACTAATCGAATCTGATTATGAAACTGATAAAGAAAATTTAATTTCTTTTTATAAGGAAAAAGGATATCGAGATGCAAGAGTCGAATTTGATACAATAATTGTTAATGATGAAAAGACAATCGATGTTGAATTAAATATTGATGAGGGTAACAAATACTATTTTGGTAATATAAATTATATTGGAAACAGCTCTTACACTGACTTTCAGCTAGATCAAATATTAGGAATACAAAATGGTGACTCTTATAACGGAGTTCTTTTAAAAGAAAGAATTGCAGATGACAATCCTGATGCAAATGATCTCTCTAATCTTTATCAAAATAATGGATATCTTTTCTCCTCTGTCAATGCTGTTGAAGTAAGCGCTGAAAATGACACTATTGACTTCGAAATTAGAATTAATGAAGGTAAACTTGCTAGCTTCAATAATATATCTGTAGTAGGGAATACAAAGACCAATGATAATGTAATTTACAGGGAGTTAAGAATTAAACCAGGTGAACTTTACAGTAAAGATAAAGTTGTTAGAACTATTCGTGAAGTTGGTCAACTTGGATTTTTTGATGCTGAACAGATTAGCCCTGACTTTAAAAATGTTGATCCAAATCAGGGAACAGTAGATATTGAGCTAGGGTTAATAGAAGCAGGAGCTAGTCAGATAGAATTACAAGGTGGTTATGGTGGAGGAGGTTTTATAGGGACTGTTGGACTAGCATTTAATAATTTCTCTACTAAGAATATAAAAAATAGAAAGGCATGGAGACCACTTCCAATGGGAGATGGACAAACATTAGCGATTAGATTACAAACTAGCACATTCTACAGTACAAAAAGTTTTAGTTTTGTCGAACCATGGTTTGGCGGTAGACAGCCTGTACAATTTTCTCTGTCTTTATCATCAACAAAACAATATAGATACGATTACTTTACAAGAAGAGCTGATAAAAGCCAATCTTTTGAAATTGCTGGATTCAATGTAGGTTTAGCTAAGAGACTTAGAGTACCTGATGATTATTTTGTATTATCTCAGTCGATTTCTTACCAATATTATAACTTAGAAAATTACTTTACAGGACTATTTACTTTTGGAAATGGAGAATCACATAACATAGCCTACAATATTGCATTATCTCGAAACAACACTTATACAAATCCTATTTTTCCAGTTGGTGGTTCAAGTTTTACATTAAGCGCGAGGTTATCTCCTCCCTATTCACTAATTAGAGGTGATGACTATGCTGATCTTGCTGAAAGACCAGAATATCAGGACAATAGTGGAAATCCTATTCAATCTGAAATTGATCAAGCAAGATATAGATGGCTAGAGTTTTATAAAGTAAAATTTGATGGAAGTTGGTACACTAGACTCTTTGGAAAATTCGTTCTAAAAGCTCAAACAGATTTTGGATTTTTAGGAACTTATAACAGTAACATAGGTAATATACCTTTTGAAAGATTTTATCTTGGTGGAGATGGAATGCAGCAATATGCAATGGATGGTAGAGAAACAATAGCTCTTAGGGGTTATGAAAATGGATCATTATCAAGTAGGGACGGTTCAGTAATATATAATAAGTTTTCACTTGAATTGAGATATCCAATCAGCCTTAAACCCAGTGCTTCAGTGTTTGCTTTGAGTTTTCTTGAAGCTGGAAATGGATTTGATGACTTCAAAGACTATAGTCCATTTGATATAAAAAGATCTGCTGGAATCGGAGTTAGAGTATTTATGCCTGCATTTGGACTGCTTGGTATTGATTTTGGTTACGGTTTTGATTCAACAGATTTTTCAAACACTGGACAAGCATCTGGATGGCAGACCCACTTTGTAATAGGTCAACAATTTTAATCGTTTTTTAAAGAAAAATTACGATATTGCAATCGAAAAATATTTATAGATTATGAAATCGATATTTAAATTATTCGTCGCTGCTTTTTTAACAGTAGCTCCATTAACTGCAACTGCTCAGTCAAATGTTGCACATATTAATGTTCAACAACTTATTAGTGAAATGCCTGAGGTTATAGCTGCTCAAAATGAGTTAGCAAAACTTGAGAAGGATTATACTACTCAAATTGACAATGCATTTAAAGAGTTCCAGACAAAAGCTCAAAGTTATTCTTCTGATGCTGCAAATCAAACTGATGTTACTAATCAAGCAAGACAAAAAGAGCTTGAAAGTATGCAGACTAACTTGCAAGAGTTTAGAGATTCAGCTGCACAAGAACTTCAAAAGAAACAAATGGATTTAATGACTCCTCTTCTTGAGAAGGCTAGAAACGCTATCACAAAAGTTGGAGAAGAACAAGGCTTTAATTACGTTATAGATTCAAGTCCAAATGGAGGTATTATACTTGCAAACGGTAAAGATCTTTTAGCTGACGTAAAGAAGGAACTTGGATTCTAAAGTAGATTCCTAGCTTACATATGGTTTTTTAACATACATTGGTTCAATGTATGCTATATCTTCAAATTTTTTCTCTTCAAATGATTTAAAAGAGAGACTAATCATATCTATAGAACTAATAGTTCTTGAGAGGACACTTGTTTTATCTTTTATAATCTGAGATATAAATTCTTTAGAATCATCTGAATCAACAACTATAATTGATTCCTCGTCTAGAATACTAAACATGTAATCACTGTCTATAAGGTGAATTTTAGGTTGAATTATTTCATTTAAATCACTATTATATTTTGAAATGTAGTAGTGCTCACCTTTATCTTTAATTAAAGAAATTATACTTTTATTTTCCTTAACTACTGAATTAGCAATAATTTTTAGAGATGATATACCGATCAAATTAATATTGTGAGGATAGCATAGTCCTTTAGCAACTGAAAAGCCAATTCTAAGGCCAGTAAATGATCCTGGACCTATACCAATGGCAACAGCAGATAAATCCTTGACACCAATATTATTTTCATTTAAAATATCATTAATAGATGAAGTTAAAAGCTCACTGTGTCTATAGCTATCATCCTCCGAATCGAAACTTTGAATTAATTTACCTTTTGATGATAAACAAACTGAACAGTTTTTACTGGATGTCTCTAGATTTAAAATAAATGACATCTTAGATTTGTTTAATTAGACTGAGGGATTGATAAAGGTAACCCAAAGTAGAACTCAAGAACTTTTAATTTAAATATATAATCAAATTTAGCTCTGATATTTTCAGATTGGGCGGACTCATATCTTTGCTTTGATTGGATAAAATCAAAAGAATTTACAGCTCCAAGTAAAAATCTATCAGAAGTATCTTCGTATGCATTTTTAAGTGAAGCTAATGTTTTATTTGAAGCTTCATATAATTTTATAGCACCCGTAAGATCGTTATAAGCTTGATTTATTGAGTTCTCAAGATTAAGTTTCTCCTGCTCATATTGATTTTTAAGTCTATCTAGATTGACTTTGCTTCTTTCAACATTATTTCTTATCTGTTTACCTTGAAATATTGGAATGTTTAAAGCCAGACCATATCCTTGCCCCTTATTCAGATCAAACTGATCATCAAAACTAGGCAGATTATCCTGATATGAAATTCTAGTATTCCACTGATAAAATGAGGTAACTGATGGCTGTAATTGTGATTTTGAAATCTGTATATCTTTCTCAGCAATAGAAATGTTAGTTTCAGCTAACTTTATGTCATTTCTGAAAGTCATTGACTTATTAAGTATTTCCTTTGGAGTCTTAGTTAGAATATCAGAAAATGGTATACTAAAGTCCTCGTTGGCAATCTCAAAACTGTTGAAATCATCAATTAAAAGAAGTTGCGCTAAACTCAATTTTGCATTTCTATAGTTATTTTCAGCTTGAACTACATTCTGTTCTTGAGAAGCTAGACTAGCCTCTATTTCAAAAATCTGCCTTGGTGAAAATGTTCCAATTTCAATTAAATCTTTTGTTCTAGCATATTCAACTTTAGTTATCTCTAGTTGAGATTTTTGAACTTTTAATATTTCGCTATTGAACATTATCTGAAGATATGAGTTTGCTACTAATAGTTTTATATCATCTTTCATATCATCTAATTGATATTTAGATGCTAGTATCTCTAAGTTAGCACGATGAAGTTGATAAACGTTTCTAAAACCATTGTATACATCAAGACCGAAGCCTGCACTCATTGATGAGAATGAGGTAGTTACATCTTCAATAACATTAGTAGTAATATTTATACCTCGACCAATATTCCATTGGTGGTTCGCAGATGCAGACACCCTAGGCAAAAAGTTTCCGATCGCATCAGACTTTCCTAATTCTGAGTTTTGTAAGTTTAATTCAGATTGTTTAATGCTTATATTTTTTTCAATTGCCATCTCAACAGCATCTTGAAGAGTCAGAATATTATCATCAGACTGAGCAATCAATACTGTTGAAAAAAATAAAACGATAATAGTATATATATATTTCATATTTTTAAATCTCTAGTCTTTATCTATCTTCAAATTGGTCAAATGCTGATTCCTCTGGTTCAATTTTTAATGGTTCTGTCTTATTCCAAATTTTAATATTATCTGTCATTTCAACTCCAGATAAAATTTCAACTTTTATACCATCAGATAAACCAGTTTCTATTTCTCTTCTTTCAAAATTTTGATCTGAAATTTCAATTTCTACATATGGCTGTTGTGTCTTCCTATCAAATTGAAGAACAGCTTCAGGAATCACCATTATATCTGTCTTAGAATTAACTACAAGCGCTCCGTTCGCACTATATCCCGCTCTGACAAAAGTATCATCATCTAAAGCAAGTTCAGCCTCAATTTTAAATTGTACTGCACCTCCTTCTTCCGTACCCTTTGGAGCTACAAACTTAAGCTTTGCATCAAATTCTTTGTTAGGTATAGCAGCCATGCTAACAATTATTTTCATACCATTTGTCAAATTTCCTACCTCTGCTTCATCTACTTTTCCTTCAAAAATCATTTGACTTAAATCAGCAATTATTGCTACAGATGTACCAGCATTAAAATTATTAGCAGCAATTACTTGGTCTCCTACTTCAACTGGAATCTCTAATATAGTCCCAGAAAGAGTTGCCCTAATGTTAGTGTTGGCAGTAGATGACCCAGCAACTGAACCATTCCTTATTATCTCTAAATCATTTTCTGCAGCTTTTAAATTTTCTTTAGCAGAGTTATATCTTAATTCTGCATCTTCAAATTCTTGTTGTGAGATTATTTGTTTGGCAAAAAGTTCTTTAGCTCTATTTAGCTGTTTTTCACCATTTTCTAGATTTAATTTTGAAGAAGTTACTTGTGCTTGCGCCCCATATACAGACCTTTCATCAGGCACAACTTTAATTACAGCAATTAATTGACCATTTTGCACAGTGTCTCCTTCCTCTACAAGAATTTTTTCAATTATACCATTAAGCTGAGGTTTTATTTCAACTTCATCCTCAGGAATAACTTTCCCAGTAACTACAGATGTAAGTTCTATAGATGATATAAATGGATTAGTAGTTTCATATTCAATTGCAGATTTGCTATTTGTTCTTACGAAATATGCAATCGCAAAAAGAAAACCTAAGATTAATAATATAATTCCGATATTTTTAAATTTCATTTTTATTTTGTTTTAATTAATTACTCTTCTCTCAAAGCTTCTATTGGTTTTATACTAACTGCTCTCTCAGCAGGGATAAGACCAATAAGCGTACCAAGTGTTACCATTGTAGCAAAAGCGCCAAAGACGATTGCTAATGGAACAGTTGGATTTGTAAATGGAAAATCTTCTAGATTAGCCGTTCCTATATTTATTAGGAATAATAATAAAGCACCCACAATAATTCCTATTATTCCTGCAATTATTGTTAAAAAAACTGATTCAAGAACAATTTGCACTTTTACTTGTCCAGGTGTTGCACCAAGAGCTCTTCTTATTCCAAGCTCATTTGTTCTTTCTTTTACAGCAATCAACATTATATTTCCTATCCCTATTACACCAGCAAAAATGGTTGCAATACCAACAACAAGTGATAAAAATATCATACCAGAAGAAAATTTAATTATACTTTCAAATAAAGAACCAATATTAAAAGTTCCAAATGCTCTATCATCATCTGGTGAAACTGTTTTTAAAACTTTTAGATTATCTAATACAGTTTCCTCTAAATTTTTTGGATTAACATAATCATATCCTGACAGAAACATAAAACCAAATCTATCTCCTCGGTTATACATTCTTGCAAATGTTGTATATGGTATTGTGATATCAGAATCAGAACCAAATCCTTGGCCTTCAGAGAATTTTTCAATTCCAACTACTTTAAAATTAACATCATTTATAATTATGTTTTGCCCAATTGGATCCTCATCTTGATCAAAAAGTCTTTCTTGAGTACCTTCTCCAATCACTGCTACTTTTCTCTCATATTTTATATCCTCATCATTTATATATCTACCGCCATCATATATCTTAATTACAGATATGTTTGCTTGTGTAGGAAAATTACCAAATAAATTGAAATTATCAGATTTTATACCTCTAGTTACTCGCGGAGGTGAACCCGAGAAGGCACCAGCTTGAAGTCCGGGAGAAATATACTCTATCTCCGGAACTCTATCCTTTAGGTAATCAACATCTGATAAGCGAAATGGGAAACGTCTGCCTTCCTCAAAACCTTTATAAGGAATCGATGTACTCTGCACCCATACACCCATTGAATTCTTACTTAAACCACTAAATGCATCATCAAAACCATTTTCTAACCCAGTCGCAGATCCAGCCAGAGCAATATATATAAATATCCCCCAGAAAACCCCAATTGTTGTGATTATAGTTCTTGTTCTATTCTTTGAAATTGACTCAAAGATTTCATCCCAAGTATCTGCATCAAATATTTTTTTTAAATTATTCATCTCTTAGTGCAACTATTGGTTTTATCTGTGCAGCTCTCTTTGCTGGAATGTATCCAGCAATGACACCAAATATTATTAAAACAAGTGTAGCTACAAATGCTATGTTTAAACTTACCTGGGGTCTAGTAATAAAATACTCTTGTAAACTTGAATCTAAAGAATTCAATGTAATTACCCCTATTATCATACCTGCAAAACCAGAAATTGAAGTAATAAAGATTGACTCAGTTAAGATCATCTTTATAATTTCACTTGGCTGAGCACCCAATGCCTTTCTTACACCGAGTTCTTTTGTTCTTTCCTTGACAATAAATACCATAATGTTTGAAATACCAATTATTCCAGCTATTAAAGTTCCTATCCCAACAAATGCAACAATAATTTGCAAAGCTCCTGCAAATTGCATTGATCTTTCCAATTCATCAGCAACGTTTCTAACTCTTATTCCACTTGGATCAGTTGGATCTATTGATTTTTTCTTTTTAAGAAATGTTTTTATGTCATTCTCAAGCTTGACAGCCCCTTTCCCACCTAAACTAGGATTAAATGTTATTGCAATGCTCCCTACTTTATCACTTCCCATAAGTATCTGCTGTCTAGTTGTGTATGGAAGGAATAAATAACTTTCCTCATTATCACCATCAAGATCTTGAAATACTCCAATCACTTTGTATGATCTGCTTCCAATATTTATAAATTTTCCTATTGGATCTTCTGTTTTAAAAATATCTCTTGCAACAAGTCTCCCAATAACAACAACTTTTGTTTTGTTCTCAATATCTTTTTCATTAATATATCTTCCTTTCATTAAAACATTGCCCTCAATGTATTGATTTGAAGGAGATACAGCTTGAATTGAAAAGTTATATGATTCTAATTTATATTTTATGTTATCTCCATAACGAATTGTAGGGTTTATATACTCAACTCTATCAGAAAAATTCGCCTTTATATCAGCGATGTCAGAGTTATCAAATTCAATCCTTCTGTTTGTTTTAAACCCACCATATGGCTTGGTAGTCTTGCCAGTATAAAGAAAAACTACATTATTTGCTTGTCGAAGAAACAGGTCAGAATAAGAGTTTTTTAAACCTTCTCCTAAACCAAAAAGAATTATAAAAATTAATATTCCAAGTGAAACAGTTGTCCCAGACAATACTGTTCTAAGTTTATTCTTTCGAATAGACTGAAATATTTCTTTCCACCTTTCTACATTAAACATTCTTGATAATATTTTGTTTAACTTTTTTATCCTCTACAATTACTCCATCTTTAAGATTGACTACTCTTTTACACATCATAGCTATATCATGTTCATGAGTTACAACTAAAATTGTTTTTCCTTCATTATTAATTTTTTGAATTAGAGCCATTACCTCCATTGACGTTGTAGAATCTAATGCTCCGGTAGGTTCATCAGCTAATAAAACTTTAGGATCAGAAGCTAATGCTCTAGCAATTGCAACCCTTTGTTTTTGACCACCTGATAATTCACTGGGAAGATGGGTAGACCAGTTTTTAAGACCAACTTTATCTAGATAGTTTAGTGCAATTTTTTGTCTTTCTTTTCTTTTTAAACCCTGATAATAAAGTGGTAATGCAACATTTTCAAGTGCGCTTTTATAATTTATCAAATTAAAAGATTGAAATATAAAGCCTAAAAATTTGTTTCTATATTCTGCTGCAGTTTTTTCATCTAGATTTTCAATTCTCATTTCATCTAAGTCATATGTTCCATCATCTGCATTGTCTAACATACCAAGGATGTTCAAAAGAGTTGATTTACCTGACCCAGAAGATCCCATTATTGCGACCAGTTCTCCAGCTTCAACGTTAAAATCAATCCCTTTTAATACATGAAGAGAAGATGATCCCATTTCATAGGACTTATGTAGTTTATCAATTTTAATCATATTAATGCAAAATTAGTTTTTCTTATAACAATATGTGTTATGCTAACATTAAAACTTTCTAATTAACTGGGACCATTATTACCTTTTTATTCTCAGTTAAATTAAATAGCATTTTTTCAAACTTTGGTGGACCAAATACTGGTTTTACATCATTTGAACTTCCATAACTTTCTTTAGGAATCCCGATAAGATTCAAATCAAGTTTTCCATTTTGATTTTCATCATGATAGAATTGAATAGCATATCTACCTGGATGAATTGAATCAAAAGAGACTTCAGCTTTTAGACCCTTAACTTTAATAAAAGTTGCTGAAGCTATTTCATTTTTACTTTCATCTGAAATCAAGACATTAATCATTCCCTTATTGCTCTTTAAATCAGTTATTTCCATGTCTAAAGAAATGTTCCCTCTAAGTTCTGTTAGATAATACTTTTCAGGTAAGTCTTGATTTCCCCCTTGAGATAAACAGACCTGGAAGGTTAATACGAATAGTAATATGATATTAAATACTTTAATTTTCATATCAAGGAATTAATCTGGTAATTCAAATAAATCTTCAACTTTACACTTTAAAGTCTTGGCAATCTTCAACGCTAGCACAGTAGATGGAACATAGATTCCATTTTCAATAGCGTTAATACTTTTTCTTGAAACCTCAGCATTAACAGATAACTCTTGTTGAGTAAGCCCTGCTGCTCTTCTTAATTGTTGAAGATTATTTAAAAGCTTTTTGTGATCTTTTCCCAAATGCTATTTCTTTAAAAACAATTTTAAAATTTTAATTTTAAAATTTATAATCATGTTCCATATAATGTATATTTTTTTCACGATATTATTTTTTTTCATATTCATCAACTGCATCAGTAAGTTCTTTACCTGTATGTTGAGTTCTAAATAGAAATACTGATACGGCAGATAAAAGAATTAGAATCAATAATACAAATTCCTTATTATCTAATATTGAGACAGACAACATAGCTGCAGCCCATAAAATCGAGTGTGCTATAATCTGTTTTTTCTTAGAACAATTGTATTTATTTTTTTTCAAAATTTTCAACAGCTTTATTAATTTCTTCTGATTGATTTGGATAAACATACCCAGCAACCATCTGGCCTACTCCAATTAAACCAACTAATGCTCCTACTCCTTTTAAAATTTCACCTATCGCAAACCATCCAAGCATAAATAAACCAGCTCCAATAAAGATCGTAATGACCCCACTTCTTCTTAAATCAGTAGGTGATTTTTTTTTGTCATCCTGCAAACTTTCAATAAGATCTCTAATTTCTTCAGGATCACTTAAGTTTTTTGATACTTCAATGATAGTGTTGTATTTATTTTTTTTATTCCTTGACTCAAAGACAAATACAATCAAAACAAT
>Ga0207993_1000186_pt1 | contig 25225 bp, 27 predicted proteins | sample ETN01SmetaG_2_FD_185791 | JGI IMG/M metagenome (GOLD analysis project Ga0207993, IMG submission 185791) | Marine microbial and viral communities from oxygen minimum zone, Eastern Pacific Ocean - ETNP2014F12-01SV265 (SPAdes) (version 2) | ecosystem: Environmental > Aquatic > Marine > Oceanic ...
TGATGGTGGTGCTGAAAAATGGGCAAATGAAAACAATATTGAGTATGACATTGAAAGCATGTCTAAAAATGAAAAAGTTCTTGCTGAAATTCAAGCACATGTAGATAAATCAAATAGTAAAGTAGCAAACGTTCAACAAATCAAGAAGTTTACACTACTTTCTAATGAGTGGACTGACAGTAGTGGAGAGTTAACGCCATCTCTTAAACTGAAAAGACATGTTGTAACTGAAAGATATAAAGATGAAATCGAATCCATGTACGAGGAGGTCTAAAGATGGGTGATGTAAATTTTGAAAACAAAACAGTTGTCGTTACTGGTGCAGGAAATGGACTTGGAAAAGCATATGCACTCGAATTTGCAAATAGGGGTGCAAATGTAGTTGTAAACGATATTGGGGGTTCAGTTAACGGCGAAGGCTCAGAAAATGCACCTGCTGACATTGTTGTAAAAGAAATCATAGATAATGGAGGTAGTGCAGTTGCAAATTATGACTCAGTAGCAACAAAGAATGGGGGAGAATCCATAGTTCAGTCTGCTTTAAGTGAGTTTGGTGGGATCCATGCTGTTGTGAACAATGCAGGGATATTAAGAGATAAAAGTTTTGCAAAAATGGAAGAAGAAGATCTAAATGCAATTATTGATGTTCATTTAAAAGGTACATTCTTTGTTTGCCAACCTGCTTTTGTTCAGATGAAAGAACAAGGATATGGTAGATTTGTAAATGTCTCATCACCGTCTGGTCTTTTTGGTAATTTTGGTCAATTAAATTATGGAGCCGCAAAAATGGGAATCGTAGGACTAACAAATGTTCTTGCCATCGAAGGTGCAAAATATAACATAAAAGCAAATGTCATTGCTCCAAACGCAGCAACGAGGATGACAGAGTCATTGTTTGGTGAAGATATGGCAAATATGTTAACAGTGGATAATATAACTCCACTTGTAGTTTTTCTAGCATCTGAACAATGTGATATTACCCATGAAATTTTTTCAGCAGGTGGAGGAAGATTTTCAAGAGTAGGTATATCAACAGATGTAGGATATTTTAATTCCAAGGCAAGTGCAGAAGATATTCTTCAAAATATTGAAAAGATAAGAGATTTATCAAATTCAATATACCCTACTAGCCTTGCTGATGAACTACCATTATTTACTGAAGCAATGAAACAAGGAGAGTAATTTGTCAGATACAAAAACTGATATAAGTAATCCAGAAGTTTTAGTTCGTGAAAAACTTGATGAGCTTATTTCCTTTAGAAAAGATAATGATTCTAAAACAGATTTTTGGGCAAAACAATTTGATTTAGGCTTAGCTTGGGTGCATTTTCCAGAAGGAGCAGGAGGATTAAATGTAAATCCAAAATTCCAGCTCTTGGTAAATGAAACACTAAGAAAAGAGGGTATTTCAATTAATAACAGAATTGCAAATCTTCTTGGAATTGGAATGGGAGCTCCGACAATTGTGGAGTATGGTACAAAAGAGCAAATTGATAAATATTTGAAACCAATGTTTACTGCTGAAGAAATTTGGTGCCAATTATTCTCTGAACCTGGTTCTGGTTCAGATTTAGCAAGTCTATCTACCAAAGCTGTTGATGATGGAGATGGATATATTGTAAACGGACAAAAAGTATGGACTACTCTTGGACATCTTTCAAAATGGGGTTTACTTGTAACCAGAACAGATCCTGATGTTCCAAAACATAGAGGTTTAACTTTTTTCATAGTTGATATGGAATCAGAGGGAGTTGAAGTGAGGCCATTGAGACAAATTACTGGAGAAGCTGAATTTAATGAAGTATATTTCACAGACGTAAAAATTCCTAAAGAGAACGTTTTAGGCGAAGTTGGTGATGGCTGGAGAGTATCATTAGCTATTTTGATGAACGAAAGAGTTGCAATAGGTGGAAATGTAAGACAAAGAGGAAGTGGTGCACCAGGACACCTAGTTCAATTATGGAAAGATCGTAACCTAGATGATCCTGTAATCAAAGATAAATTGGTTGAATTATGGATCCAACAGGAAGCTGTACGCCTTACGAACTTGAGAGCTTCTGAATTAAGAGAAAAAGGTACACCTGGTCCAGAAGGATCTACTAGCAAGCTTCATGAAGCTGAAATAAATAAATCTTCTTATGAATTTGGCATGGAGATGTTAGGGAATGATGGCTTATTATTCCCTAGAGGATATGAATTATCACAGCCAGAATTAAATTTTGATAACGATTCTTATGGATTTACTGATACACAAAGTTTATTTTTGAGATCTCGAGCAAATTCTATTGAGGGAGGCACTTCTGAAATAATGAGAAATATTATTGCCGAGAGAGTGCTTGGTCTTCCTAGCGAACCAAAATTAGATAAAGATAAAGCTTGGAAAGACTTACCTAGATCTTAATCATTAATTACTAAACAGAATTTTCCTTTTGAAACTGAAATATCAATTTGTTTATTTCTTGAGATATTTCGAAGAGTTCTAGATTTTCCAAATTCAACATTTTCATTTTTTAAATTCCATTCTGCTCCAGAGATGCTTAAGTTTTTTAAATCTGAAAAAGGTAAAATACTAAAATTTTTATTAATACCAATTTCTATACTTTCTGAGTTTGGAAATAATATATTTTGCTCACCATGGATCCACAAAATATTTTCATCTGTATGCAAGTTAACTATCGTAAATAATGTGCCAAATAAATGATCAATATCTCCATATTCTCCTCCAATTACAGTTACATCTTTAATCTCCATATTCATCACATGGTTTAAAGCAATTTCAAAATCGGTATTATCTTTATATTCTTTATACTCTTTTATTTCGATATTATCTTTTATTACCCTTTCATATGTTTTTTCATCAATGGAATCTAGATCACCAATTACTAAATCAGGTTTTAAAAATAATTTATAGGCATGTTCTGCACCCGAATCAACTGCAACTACAAAATCAAACTCACCGATCCGGTCTCTTTCAGTCGTATTATTGCCACCGTTTATGATTAATGCATTTTTCATATTTTATTGAAGGTTATCACACTTTATTCAATAATTGGATTCGCTAAATTCAAAGCAAAAGTTAATGACTCTAATACTTTTTCTTTACTTTCACCTTGTGAAAAAACAAATCCTAAATATTTATCTCCAAAAGGAGGTTCTAATAGATGGGAGTTTTCTGATACAGTAATTTCAACTCCTGAAATATTAGGTATTTTTTCAAGCTCATCTTTATTGATCGAAATAAATTTTCCAGACTTAGGAGTTGGAATCATTAATACTCCTACAAAATTACTAAGTAATTCAATACTTTTTAATTCATCATTTAAGAAAGCGTGAAGAGCTATTTCTTCAAGTGAGGTTTTAAATAAACCAAAACTTAAACACCTTGAACACAAGCCACCAATCATCCTTGGGTTAACCTCAATAATAAATATTTTTTCATCATGTATTTTAAATTCAACGTGCACTGGTCCATTTTCAAGACCTAATTCTTTGCAAGCTTTACCAATTAGGTCAACAATATCGTTTTGAGTTTCCTCTGGTATTTCTGCAGGTGTAATGTAAATAGATTCTTCAAAGTATGGTTCTTTATAATTAATTGGCTTATCAAATATAACTATTTTTTTTAATACAGAATTTATTAAATTTCCTTCTAATGCATATTCTTTTCCATCTACAAATTTCTCGATAATTAAATTCTGATCTGAGCAGTCTTCCATTAGTTTTTCTATTTCAATTCTGTTTTCTTGAAGATTTTTAATTTTTATTACACTTTTACTTGCAGTTCCGTAAATTGGTTTCAATACTGAGGGTCCATTTTTATTTACAAACAGCTCAATGTCTTCGATATTCTTAACAACTGTGTTCTGAATCTTTATTTTCGATATTGAATTAAATATATTTCTTGATTTAAATTTATTCATTGCATTATTAATTGAAATACTATTATTTCCTTTAGCATTTAATAAATCTACAAGATAAGAAGAAAATTTTAATGCGCTATGATCAACGGGAAGTACGTGAGTAATATCCTTTAATTTTTGTTTTGTATCATCATCTATTTGCTTATCAAAACTGTGGATAATTACAGTGTCTGAAAATTGACCTGAAACTTGTTGGCTGTCAGTAATTACCAAAAAATCTATATCTAATTTTTCTGCTGATGTAACAAAATCATTAGATTTGTAGCTATTTTCCGGTATTACAAGTAATAGTTTCTTCATATTTATTTACACATATCTTGAACTTACTAATATTAAGTATATGACTGACGAATTTAAATTCAATATTGGAGATACTGCTGTTGATAAAATTCTTGAATTAAGAGAACAAGAACCAGGCGACAAAGATTATGCACTTTTTTTGCAAATTGATGGAGTCCAAGGCAATCAGTATACATATGATTTAAGCTTCTTAGACCTAGATCAAGCAAGGCCTGATGATAAAAGAATTGAATTTGGTGGTTTATCAGTAGTTATTGCAAGCAAGGATGTTGATAATTTTAATGGGGCAAGTCTAGACATGTCAGATGATCCAAGCGCACCTGGCTTAACAATGGATAATCCTAATACGCCAAGCCCAGCAATGTTTGGCAATCCCGAAGAAATGCCTGAGCTTACTGGGGAATTAGCAGAGAAAGTGCAGACAGTTTTAGAAAGCCAAATAAATCCTGCAATAGCTTCCCATGGTGGACAAGCAAGTCTTGTTGGAGTAGAGGGGCAAGATATATATTTAAGACTTGGTGGTGGTTGCCAGGGATGTGGCATGGCACAGGTAACCTTGACACAAGGTATTGAAAAAGCCCTAAGAGATGCGGTACCAGAAATAGGAAATATTATTGATGCGACTGATCATGCTTCAGGGTCGAATCCTTATTTCGAATCTTCAAAAAAATAATTAAAAGCTTATAACAGTTTTACCGATATTCTTACGAGAAAGAAAATTTTCCAATGCAAGAGGAGTTTCTTCTATTGTGTGAACATTATTCGGTTTAATATCTAATTCACCTTTTTCTATAAAACTTAATAACTCACTAAAGTCTTCAGCAGTTTCTTCTGGTGAAGTTGTAGTCCAACGACCCCACCATACACCAACTATTGAAACACCTTTAACTAAAGTTAAATTGAGTGGTATTTTAGGAATATTTCCATCAGTAAAACCAACTACAAGTAGCCTTCCATTCCATGCGGTAGCCCTCAAAGCTTGTTCTGTTATATTTCCACCTACAGGATCCATTACAACATCTACGCCTTTTCCATTGGTAAGATCCTTTACGGTTTCTTTCAAATCTATCTGGTCGTATCTAATAATTTCATCTGCTCCTAGTGACTTAACATATTCTGCTTTTTCATTACTACCTACAGCACATATAGTCTTTACCCCCATTATTTTTGCTAATTGAATTGTTGCCGTACCTATCCCGCCAGATGCCCCAAGAACCAAGAGTGTTTCACCCTCTTTAATATTTGCTCTTCTTTTGAGTGCGTAATAACAAGTTCCGTAATTTATAGGCAAGCTTGCGCCGGCCATTGAGTCAACTTTTTCTGATACAGGTATTACTAAATTTTTATCTACACAAACATATTCAGAAAAACCTCCGATTGGTGGAAGAGCTATTACCTTTGTTCCATTTTCTATATCCACATCATCACCAGAATCTTCAACATATCCACAAACCTCATTACCGGGAGTAAAAGGAGGATCCATAACAATTTGGTATTTACCTTGAACCATTAAAGCGTCAGGAAAATTTACACCAGCAGCTTGTACACCTATAAGTACCTCATTTTTATTTGGTTTTGGTTTTTCGATCTCTTTAATTTCAAGAAGATTAGGATCACCTATTTTTGTACAAACAACAGCTTTCATTAATCTTCTCTATTTATTATTCCTGAAAGTTTTTTAGCAAAGTTTTTCTTCTCTTCAATATCAACTTTTCTTGAAATTTGTATTCTTTGAGCTTGTGGTGAACCAGCACCGTGCATTGATTCAGTTAAATATGCAACAGCATTCCTTCCTAATGTCATATTTTCAATTAGTCTAAGCATGCTTACACGATCTTCAGTGTTTACATCCTCTTTACCCTTTAGATATTTCAATAAATTTGGAGACATCTCACTTTCATTTATGTCTATACCTGAAGGCATCGAAGCAACTAGTCCTCCAGCTAAGTCTTGAGCTAGCCTTCCTATTTCATAAGTTTCCTTTGTAACATGCTGTTTGCATACATTTGCCAATAAATCATCATTTATGAAATTGCCACTCCTTGTTTTCTTACCTTGCAAAGATGAAGCAATACCTGTGGCATAAATAGTTTCATTCAATTTATTCATTTCAATCAGCTTTTCTTTGATATGTGACTTATCTTCAACTCCGTTATATTCTGCAATACTGGCTGCAGCCCCAATCATTACATCTCCAACACCAGATTTACATACGTAGGACCTTCGATGGTAGCATGTAAATCTTTCAACAAGCATTGCAGCAAAATCATATTCACCATTCATAAATATGAGCTCATTTGGAATAAATACATTATCAAAAATAACCATTGCTTCCTGACCAGCAAAATATTTATTTCCAACATCATATTCTCCTGGTTCCATACTTCTTGTATCACAAGATTGACGTCCATAAATATATGTAATACCTTCAGTTTCAATTGGCAATGCCCCTACGATCGCATAATCTTTATCATTTTCAGTTAGTCTTAATGTCGGCATAACCACCATCCAGTGTGAATTTATACAACCTGTCTGATGTGCTTTAGCTCCTGAAACGTAAACACCATTATCATCTCTGTTTACAACTCTTAGATATAGATCTTGATCTGCTTGTTGATGGGGAGGTTTTGATCTATCGCCTTTAACATCTGTCATAGCTCCACCAATAACTAGGTTTCCTTCGTGCATTTTTGTTAAGAAACTGATAAATTTTTTATGGTAATCTGTATCGTATTTTTCATCAATTTCATAAGTAACTGAATGAAGGGCATTAAATGCATCCATTCCAACGCACCTTTGAAAACAAGTACCGGTTAGTTGACCAAGTCTTCTTTGCATTTCATTTTGCATAAATAAATCTTCATTGCTATTCGCAATATGTAAGAATCTATTAATTGGTTCATTTGTATATGGTGAAATAGTTGTGGCTAATTCAGGATCTCTATCTGCTAGTGCATAAGTTTCTGCCATAGCTTCGATACTTGGTTTAATAATTGGGTGAGAGAGGGGATCTTTTACGAGTTCACCCATGAGATAGATAGTTAGATTTCTATTTTTAAGAGAATCAAGATAATCTGCTTTTGTATGAATTTTTTCCATACAACATTATAAATTGTAAGATTGTGATTTAAAATTTAGTTAGAAATTTATGATCTAAATAACTTCAAATAGACCAGCTGCACCCATACCACCACCGACACACATAGTCACAACCACGAATTTTGCATTTCTTCTTTTACCTTCTATTAGTGCATGCATTGTCATTCTTGCACCAGTCATTCCATATGGGTGGCCAATTGATATTGAGCCACCATTAACGTTATATATACTGTTGTCTATACCAAGTTCATCTCTACAGTATAAAGTTTGAACAGCAAATGCTTCATTTAGCTCCCAAAGATCTATATCTTCAATTTTTAAATTAAATTTATTTAATAAATCTGGAACTGCATATACAGGACCAATTCCCATTTCTTCCGGAGCCAGTGCTGATACAGTCATACCTCTATAATATCCAAGTGGTTCCAAGCTTCTTTTTTCTGCTTCGCTTGCTTCCATTAAAACAACAGAAGCAGAACCATCAGATAATTGAGAAGCATTACCAGCTGTAATGAATTTTCCTTCTCCGTAAACTGGAGGTAGAGATGAAAGACCTTCTAAGTTTGTCTCAGGTCTATTTCCCTCATCTTTTGTTAATTCAACATCTTCATCGGTAACTTCACCGGTTTCTTTATTTTTTACACTCTTTGTTGTATTTGTTGAAATAATTTCGTCATCAAACTTGTTACTTTCTTGAGCAGCTGCAGTTCTTTGTTGACTTTGTAATGAATATTCATCTTGATACTCTCTTGAGATATTATATTTTTCAGCAACAAAATCAGCAGTTTCTATCATAGGCATGTAAGCATTGTCGGCAAGTCTTACGACATTTGGGTCTGGAGCAAATCGTAATTCAGCAGTTTGGACTAAAGATATAGATTCAACACCACCTGCTACAACAACATTCATATTATCTGTCATTATTTGTTTTGCACCAGTAGCAATTGCCATTAGGCCAGAAGAACATTGTCTATCAATAGTCATTCCTGGAACAGTAATTGGTAACCCTGCTGCGATTCCACTTAATCTTCCGATGTTTAATGCTTGTGAACCTTGTTGTTGAGCACAACCCATAATGACATCTTCTATTTCATTTGGATCAACTTTTGCTCTTTCGACAGCTTCTTTAATTGAATAAGAACCTAATGTAGGAGCATCTGTTTTGTTATAAGCCCCACGGTATGCTTTTCCAATAGGTGTTCTTGCTGCTGATACAATTACTGCTTCTCTCATATTTAGTCTTCTTTCTTCTATTCTGTAATTACAAATAAAGTTAAAGGTTCAACAATAGCTGCTGGTTTATCCTTACCTTCTATTTCAATTGTAGCAGTATGCTTTACCAACCATCTACCAGCTTTTTTATACTGAACATCTGACAAAACAAATCTTCCTCTTATTTTGCTATTTACTGGAACAGCTTCCATAAAACGAACCTTATCAAGCCCATAATTAATTGCCATTTGTATATTCTCTGGCATAACAGTGTTGTCTACAGATAAATAAGTTATCATACTCAATGTCAAAAATCCGTGAGCTATTGTTGATCCCCATGGTGTACTTTTAGCCATTTCTTCATCAACATGTATAAATTGATGATCGTTTGTACCTTCTGCAAATTGATTTATCCTATCTTGATTTATTTCAAACCAGTCTGAAACACCAACCTCTTGACCAATATATTTTTCCATTTCTTCTGCAGGTACAATCATCATGTTATCTCCTCTAATAAATTTTTATTCGTAGCTTTATTTGCAAACTTTATTGTACTGTTCTTAAATGATTCTATTTCATTTTCATTTGTTTTTCCATATGATCCCATAGAATATCTTATGTAAACCCCTTCCATAATCATTGCATGTTTCCAATAAGACAACCTTGTATAAAATTCAATATCTTTTAAATCTAGATTTGAATTATTTAAATATAATTCAATAACATCCTTGCGTGAGGGAAATCCGTCTGAAAGGGTAGGCGAATAGATAAATGGTGAGTCTTTTTCCTTCTTTGTATTCCAAGATGCTATGACTGTCCCCATGTCTGCAAGGGGGTCTCCTAAAGTGCAAAGTTCCCAATCCAGTACGGCAGTTACTTCGTTATTGTTTACTCGTACATTGTCTAATCTGTAATCTCCATGAACTATTCCAACAGTTTGTTGGGAAGGTATGTTTTCAAGAAGTAAATTAGTGGCACTTTCTAATTCTTTTATCTCCCTAACTTTTTGAGATTGGAATTGTTTATTCCATCTGTTAATTTGTCGTACAACATAATCCTCATGTTTTCCCAAATCACTTAATTCTGAACTTATAACATCAAAATTATGTATTTCTGTAAGAGCTTTTATAAATGATTCAGTAATTATTTTTTTTTGTATTTGGTCATAGCTATCTGCTACTTGGTAGTTAGCTATCGTCTCACCCTCAATAAATTCCATAATATAAAAATCATCTGAAGATAGCTCCTTCTTGTCATATAGATACAATGGTTTTGGAACCCTTAAACCATTTTTATTTAGAACTTTTAGTATTTTGTACTCTCTACCCATATTGTGTGCAGATTCTAATTTGAGTCCGAATGGGGGTCTTCTTAATACAAATGAATTTGAATCATCAAAAATTTTGAATGTAATATTAGATCTTCCTACTTTAAATTGTTCAAAATTAAAATCATCTGAAATATCTACAACTGTAGAAATATATTTTTTAAGTTTTTCATTAAAAAAGTCCATTTAAGAACATATTAATGAAAGTTTTTTGGTTCAGAAGTTTAAATTGATACAATAAGAATAATGGATTTTAATTTCTCTAAAGAGTCACTTGAATTACAAGATAAGCTAAAAACTTTTTTTTCTGATCATATTTATCCAAATGAGGAATTATATGAGAAAGCAATTATTGACTCAGGAGATCCACTACATATTCCGGAAATTTTGGAGGAGCTTAAATCAAAAGCTAAAAGTGAAAATTTGTGGAATTTATTTCTTCCTGATAATGAATATGGATACGGATTATCAAATGTTGATTATGCACCATTAGCTGAAATCACAGGTCATAATTGGTGGGCACCAGAAGTGTTTAATTGTTCTGCCCCAGATACAGGAAACATGGAAATCTTAAATGAATTTGGAACAGCAGAGCAAAAAAAACAATGGCTTGAACCGCTTCTCGAAGGCAAAATAAGATCATGCTTTGCAATGACAGAGCCAAATGTAGCCTCTTCAGACGCTACAAATATAGGAAGTTCAATTGTCAGTGATGGAGATAATTATGTAATAAATGGTCGAAAATGGTGGACTTCAAACGCAATAAATCCAAACGCAAAAATATGTATCTTTATGGGCGTAACAAATCCAGATAGTCCACCATATCAGAGGCAAAGTCAGGTATTAGTTCCTATGGATAGCGAAGGATTATCAATAATCAGACCAATGCAAGTATTCGGATATGACGATGGATATACAGGACATCCAGAGCTTTTATTTGAAAATGTTGTTGTTCCAAAATCTAACATCATTGGGGGAGAGGGAATGGGTTTTAAGATAGCACAAGCAAGGCTTGGACCTGGAAGAATACATCATTGCATGAGGGCTATAGGAATGGCAGAGAGAGCATTATCTCTGATGATTGATCGCTCACTTGAAAGAGAAACATTTGGTCAAAAATTAGCTGAACAGGGTGTTATTCAGGATTGGATTGCTCGGTCAAGAATAAAAATAGAAGAAGCAAGACTGCTTACTTTAAAAACTGCTTGGCTAATCGATACAGTTGGTAAAGAAGAGGCAAAAATAGAAATCTCATCTATAAAAGTATCTGTTGTTGAGGCTGCTTCTTATGTAATTGATAAAGCTATACAAACACATGGTGCAATGGGGTTATCTCAAGATACACCATTGGCAAGAATGTCTGCTGGAGCTCGAGTATTAAGAATTGCAGATGGGCCAGATGAAGTTCATTTAAGATCAATTGCAAGAAGAGAAATTAACAAACATAGATAATTATGGAAAAAGTTGCTGTTATTGGTGGTGGACAAATGGGAAGTCAGATTGCTGCTTTATCAGCAATGTCTGGTCATGAAACGAGTATCTTTGATAACAATAAAGAATATTTGGAAAGTAAATTAGTTTTTACTAAAGACAATATTGAAAATTTAGTATCTAAAGACTTATTACAAAAAGAAAACTTAGATAATTACAATCAAAATCTCAAAGTTTATGATTCACTCGAAACAGTAGTAAATGATAAAACATTTGTAATAGAAGCAGTGGTTGAGAGGTTTGACGTAAAAAAAGATATTTTTGCCTCTATTTCAAACATACTTGGTAAAGATGTAGTTCTTGCGACAAATAGTTCATTTATAGCTGCATCAGAAATTGCACAACACTGTAAACATCCTGAAAGATTTATAAACATGCATTTCTTCTATCCACCATTAAGAATGGATCTTATTGAAATTTCATTTCCAGAATCTACTAATAAAGAAGTGGTTGATAGGACTAAAGAATTAAGTAATTTAATGGGAAGGACAGTCGTAACGTTAAAAAAAGAAACCCCAGGCTTTATTGTAAACAGGATGTTAGGTGCGTTAGTTGATGAGGCCTACGAACTATATGATGAGGGGATAGCCGACTTCAAAGATATAGACTTGGCTATTAAGAAAGGATTAAACCATCCATTAGGACCATTTGAATTGACTGATTACTCAGGATTGGACATTAGTTACTATTCAAAACTTAAAATCTATAACGAGACAAAAAATCCAAAAGATAAACCCAAGAAATTTTTAGAAGAAAAAGTTAAAGACGGAAAATTGGGCGTAAAAACAGGAGAAGGTTTTTATAATTACGACAAACCTTCAAAGTCTTGATCTTTAAGGTTGAAAAAGAATTCTCTTTCAGCTTTTATTTTTAAAATTATTCTTTCAGATTGAATTTCGAATGGATATGGTTTATTCCAATATTTGTGTGATAAATCATTAATATTTTTTAAAGCATCTTCCCCGGTAATTTCACCTACTACTTCACCTCTAATTTCAACAAATTTAAATTCATTGTCATGTTTCCAGATCATTACATTAACTCTTGGATCATCTTGAACATTTAAATATTTTCTTCGGTGGATTTCTGTGTTTATTAAGATATTTTCACCATCTGTGTCAACCCACATTACATGTGTCTGAGGGGCACCACTTTTAAAAAGTGTAGTTAAAGTTGCATAATTAGGCTCCTTTGCCATTGCAATCGTTTTCTTATCTAATCCCATATAATTATCATAGAATATTATGAAAGTTGTTTTGCAAAGAGTTAAATCTGCTTCTGTGAAAGTCGATAACGCTTTAGTTTCAAATATTGACAGTGGTTATTTACTTTTATGGTGTATCGAAAAAGGTGATACTTCAGAAGATATCGAAACTTTGACAAAGAAGATTATTAATTTAAGAATATTTTCCGATGAAAATGGAAAAATGAATAAATCAATAATTGATGCAGGGGGAGAGATACTTTTAGTAAGTCAATTCACATTAAGTGGAAATATTCAAAAAGGAAATAGGCCGTCATTTATAAATTCTCAAGATCCTGAGATCGCAAAAGAAATGATCGATGATGTTGCTCAGATTTTTTCTGATAGTTGTACAGTAAAGCAGGGTATTTTTGGTGCTTTAATGGAAGTTTCACTTGTTAACGATGGTCCCTTAACAATGTTTATTGAATCAAGGGATGGAAAAATACAGAGTTAAGCAGATTGTAACTTTATGTTTTTCTTTCCTTCAGCTTCGCTAAGTTTTTTATCTAAATAATATTCTTCACCAGCCCAAAGATGTAATCCAAGACCAACTTTCATAGCACATCTTTTGAAGGCATCTGATTCAGCATGTTTAGCATTCATGCCATCACTTCCTTGATCGTGTTCAACATCTCCAATAGATGTGATGGTTACTGATTTACCATCAATTTGTGTTGTCAGTTTGCCAAAGCAACCAACTACTTTTCCATTATTTTCTTGTCTGATTAATTGAACAACCTCCCAATTGAAAGGCCCACATACTTCTAGAAGTCTTTGAGTAATGACAGAATGTGGAATATAGTTTCCAAATTTTCCTTTTGGAGCGGGTTTTATCCACTCATCTGGAAATTGTCTTGATAGTTCATATAATTGATTCATTATTTCCTTTCTTTATGACCTAGCTCTTTTGCCCATTTTGGGGCGGTGCTGTTATTTGTATTTATACTCTTCAAGTCAGCTTTTTCTTTCCATTCTTTATACAAAAAAGTGTCACGAATCATTTCAGGATTAATATTTTTAGAATTTGAAAAAGCATCAAGTCCCTTTAATTTTGGAACAAAGGTTTGTCCAAGTATTGCAAGTAATGATTCAACTAGCTCTTCATTGTTATCTGATTTTTCAATAATCCACTCAATAAATTTTCTTAAATCTTGAACTTTCCAATTGTAAGATTTGTTAAATACAAATACTTCATCTCCAAGCCTTACAGGTCCATTTTCTTCAACGTTTTTTGCAATATTTTGATCATTAAAAGACTTAATATTTGTAGTTGCTTTTTTTACGGTTGAGCTAGTATTTCTGGCTATCCAAAGGAACTCAATATCGTTTGTTTTGGAAAGTTCTTCTCCATATTCTGTAACAGTAATATCAAAGTCATCACCATCCTGATATGTTATCTCTTTTGTTAAAGACAATATTTCATCTAAATTATTACTCATATTTACTCCTAAACTAAGCGGCTTTTCTATAGTCTTCATGACATTTACAGCTGTCATTATGTTGGTAGCAAACAATTACTGCTTCCAATCCGCATGATTTAAGAATATCTTCAATTTTGTTATTTTTCATAAAAGAAATAATAGAAAACGGATATGACAAAAAATGTAAAAAAACATACAACAAGTTGTTTTTTAGAATAATATAGCCATGTAATGAGTAATTCAGACCTTTTTGAGTCAGGCATGTATAAAGAGGTCATCAAGCAATATGATGAAGTAACTGAATTCATTAATCTTGATTCAAATATTAAAGAAAGATTAAAACTCCCTCAAAGAGCACTGACAGTGACATTTCCATTCAGAAGAGATGAGTATGATGAGGTAGAAACTGTAATTGGATATCGAGTACAACATGTTTTGTCAATGGGACCAACTAAAGGTGGTATCAGATATGCTTCAAATGTAAATTTAGGAGAGGTTACAGCACTGGCAATTTTAATGTCATGGAAGTCAGCAATAGTAGGTTTACCTTATGGTGGAGCAAAGGGTGGTGTTGCAATTGATCCAAACCCCCTTTCAAAACAAGAAAAACAAAGAGTTACGAGAAGATACACGGCTGAATTATTACCATTGATTGGTGTTGATAAGGATATTCCAGGTCCAGACCTTGGAACAGATGAACAGACTATGGCTTGGATCATGGATACCTACAGTAATTTCGTTGGGTCACCACAACCAGGAATTGTAACTGGAAAACCAGCTTCACTTGGTGGTTCTATCACAAGAAGAGAAGCAACCGGAAGAGGTGTTATAGCCATTGCAAACGCAGCTTTAAATAAATTAAATTTACAATATGAAAACTCAACAATCGTTATCCAAGGATTTGGAAATGTTGGGCGGTATGCAGCTCTTGACTCATACGAAAGAGGAGCAAAAGTGATTGCTGTAAATGATCTAGGCGGTGCTATTTATAATAAGGATGGAATAAATATTCCTGAACTTTTTAAACACATAGCTAAAAATAAATCTGTAAAGGATTTTGATGGTGCCGACAATTTTGACGATGAAATTTTGGAAATTGATTGTGATATTTTGATTCCTGCTGCTGTTGGCGGTGTTATAACATCAAATAACGCAGAAAATATTAAAGCAAAAATTATTGCTGAGGGCGCAAATTCTCCAACAACCCTTAGTGCAGATAAAATACTTAGGGAAAATGGAGTTTTACTAATACCTGATATTCTTGCTAATGCAGGCGGCGTTACTGCTAGTTATTTTGAATGGGTTCAAAATACACAAAACTATTTATGGAAAGAAAAAGAACTACATGAACGATTGATCGATGTTCTAACCTCAGCCTTTGAAGAGGTATGGATTATTTCTGAAAAGAATAAAGTTGACTTAAGAACAGCTGCTTTAATAAAAGGAATTAAAAAAGTGGCTGCTGCAAAATTAACTAGAGGATTATTTCCGTAAAAATTCTTCTATATCTTTTACTATATTATTTTTTGTGATATTCAATTCTTTCAAATCTCTATTTATTTCCTCAAGATTTGTATTTTTTAATGGACTATTTTCAGGTAGATTCTCTAAACCTCCAACTAAATTTATAGCTTCCAATGTTTCATTTATTTCATCAATTTTCTTATTACAGTCTTCAAGTTCGACAGTACTTGGTGCTTCATCATTAAATTCTGGACAAATTGGTTTGTAGTAACACCAGTCACATAATGTATTTTTGATGGTTGGAAAATTTTTACTCTCAAACGCTACTTTGATATTATTCCAAATATCTAGAATTTCTTTTTCTGCATTTTCAAGCATTTCATCATCTACTTTCATTGTGTGAATAGTTGAATTCTGTAAATAGATTAACTTTAATTCAGCAGGTGTTTCACCAATTTCATTTTTGATTAATAACGCATACAACTTTAATGCAAAAAATCTAGGTTCTTTGTATTTTGCATTCGGAGCTTTACCTGATTTGTAGTCAACAATAACTAACTCACCTTTATCATTCCTGTCCATTCTGTCCAGTATTCCACGTAAATTTAAATCAGCTATAGAACCTCTTACCCATCGTTCTCTTTCTAATGGTTCAAATAAAGCAGGATCTTCTAGAGTTAAGTAGTTTGAAAGTAGTTTTAATCCATCTAATCCCCACTCTCTCTCTTCAGATTGATCATTAAATAGATGTACGTGCTCATCATTTGCTCTTACATTTGTCCATACTTTTCTGAACAGATTATGAAGATTTTCTAAGTTTCTTTCTTCTTTTGGTAAATCAAATATTTTTTCTAAAGCTTCGTGTACAGTTGTTCCTTTGGCTTGTACTTCATTGGTTGGTTCCTTGATTTTGTCAATATTTGAAAATTTAAACTGCTTAGGGCACGTTTTAAATTGAGATGCTCTTGATGGTGACAAATTTTTTATCATATATAAATCATAACTATTTATTGTTTATTTTATTGTCAAGTAACCTTTGTCTGTGGATAAGTTTTTAAAAATTTTACAAATTCTGGGTGTTTTGTCTTTTATTTTATATTTCATAGTTGCAATTTTATACAATTCTGCCAGTTGGTATAACTATATATTTGGTGGTTAAACCTAGTTGTTATTTTTGATATATCCCATATCAGTTAAAGTAATCTAATGACCGATTCAAAAATAAAAGTCGCTATTTTAGGTGTAGGAAATTGTGCAAGCTCTTTTGTACAAGGACTTCAATATTACAAAGATAAAAATGAGGAAAATGGTCTCATTTCTGACGTAATAGGTGGCTATCGTGTTTCAGATATTGAAGTTGTATGTGCGTTTGATATTAACAAATCCAAAGTCGGAAAAGATTTATCGGAAGCCATATTTATAGATCCAAACAATACTGTAAAGTTTGCTGAAGTACCTAATTTAGGGGTAAAAGTGAAACCTGGCAGAGTTCTTGATGGAATTGGTAAATTTGTGGAGAACATCATTGATCCCACTGATGACTCAGAAAATATTATTGAAGATTTGAAAGAATCAGATGCAGAAATTTTGATTAATTTACTTCCAGTTGGTTCAGATGAAGCCGTTAAATTTTATGCAGATTGTGCTATTGAAGCAAATGTTGGATTTATAAATTGTATTCCTGTCTTTATAGCTAGAGACGATGAATGGTATAAAAAGTTTAAAGACAAAAATGTCCCACTAATTGGAGATGATATTAAAAGCCAAGTTGGCGCAACAATCGTTCATAGAGTTTTGGCTCAATTATTTTCAGATAGAGGTGTTAACCTGAAAAGATCTTATCAACTAAATGTAGGCGGAAACATGGATTTTCTAAATATGCTTGAAGAAGATCGTCTTGAAACAAAAAGAACAAGTAAGACTTCTTCAGTAACATCAGTCGCTAACAAAGGTAAAGGGATGGATCCCAAAAATGTAAGAATTGGTCCATCAGATTATGTTGAATGGTTAGAAGATAGAAAAAAAGCATTTATTCGTTTAGAGGGTGAATCTTTTGGTGGAGTACCTCTAAACATTGAAGTTCAATTAGAAGTGTGGGATTCACCAAACAGTGCAGGGGTTGTTATAGATGCTGTTCGGTATATGAAATTCTTTAAGGAAGCTGATGATTTAGAATCACTTGATTTAGTATCAGCTTGGCTTATGAAGGCTCCTGCAAAAGCTGCGAAAGATTCTGATACTCTACAAAAGTTACATGAATTAACACACCAAGAAGATTAAATTCTCTCCAAAGCTGCATTAAACATTTCCATAGCCTCTCTTATCTGATTTAATGGTGTAGTTAGCGGACCCATAAACCTTATAACATTTCCTTCTTTTCCACAATTTACTAGGAGCAAACCATTCTTTTTTGAATTACTTATTATTGTTGATGCCAATTCTTTGGATGGAGTTTTATTTTCTTTGTTTTCAACTATTTCAACACCCTTCATTATTCCATAACCTCTCACATCACCGATAAACTCATAGTTATCTTTCATAGTTTCTAAAGATTTGACCATTATCGTTTCTTGCTTGTTTACTTTATCAAGGAGATTGTCATTATCAAAAACATCTAAAACTCCAAGTGCTGCTGCACATGATATTGGCGATGCTCCAAATGTACTGCCTATACCAGCATCGTGAACTGAATCCATTATTTTAGACTTCCCAACAACGGCCGCAAGAGGAAAACCTCCACCTATGCCTTTAGCTAAGGTAACCATGTCAGGCTCGACATTAATTTTTTTTGCACCAAACATTTCCCCAGTCCTGCCAAATCCTGTTTGTACTTCATCAAAAATTAACAATATATTATGCTTTTTTGATATCTCTCTTAATTTTTTTAGAAAATTTTGAGATGCAGGAATATATCCTCCTTCACCTAATTGAATTTCAACAACTATTGCAGCAACATCATTGGGATCAATTTTTTTTGAGATTAGGTTTTGAAGTTGATTTATAACTTTATCGTCTGATATTCCTCTGTAATCATATGGAAAGTCAATATGAGTTATAAATTTTGGAAATGGTCCAAAACCCTCTTTATAAGGTTTTTCTTTACCAGTTAAACCCATAGCTAAGTAAGTTCTACCATGGAAACCACCTTTAAATGCAATTATTTTTTCTCTTCCAGTTGCATATCTTGCAATTTTTATTGCATTTTCAACAGCTTCAGCTCCACTATTGACAAGAAAAGTTTTTGTACTTTGCTTTATTGGATATCTTTTATTTATTTGGTCACAGAGTTCAACAGCATTTTCATGTGGTGCAAATGCAAAGCATGAATGTGAGTAATCATTTAATTGTTTTTTAACTCTTTTAACAACTCTTGGGTTTAAATGTCCAGTATTGAGAACTGCATATCCACCTACAAAATCTAAGTAACGTTTATTATTTTTATCCCAAATTTCTGCATTTTTACCTTTAGCTATAAAAGAATCCATTGTTGGATACCATGCAGATGGAACATTTTTTTTAATTGAACTCATACTTTGCGCAGACATAGATTTTACTGTAACTGAAATACCATAAATACTCAATTTAATAGCTATTAAAATGATTTAATGGAAACAAGTACCTTAAACTTTATTGGAATGGTCAGTGCTACAATTTGTGGGATTAGTGGGTTTATCATGCTAATAATGAATTTCATGAAAAACTATCAAAATAAAAAAATTGGAAATATTTTGATATTTATATCAGTAATTTCATTGATAATTCAATCGTTGCTTGTTTCGTATACTTATACATTGAATGAAAATATTGGGTCTTTTTATTTGTTTTATGCTGTAGTTGTACTATTTACACTTACATTTTTGTACGTTTATAGATTTCAAATGAATGAAAAATATTATCTTTATTGGGGTATTGCTCTACTTTATCTCATGGGTCTTGAAATAAGAACAATAAATACTATTGGAGAATATCTTAACTAATGATTGCTAAAATTCTTTCTGATAATTTAACTTATGCTCAAGTTAATTCAAATAATCCAAACATTTGTTTTCTTCATGGTTGGGGCGGGGAAAGTAATGACTGGAAAAATATTTCAAAAGAATTTGATTGCATTGCTATTGATATTCCGGGATTTGGAAAATCAGTTCCATTTGAGCAAAGCGGATCACCTGAGTTTTATGCAGAATATTTAGTAGAGTTAATTCCAGATTCTGTAGATGTAATTGTTGGTCACTCATTTGGTGGTACGATTGCTGTACATTTATCTCAGTTAAAAAATTATAAAAAAATAGTTGTAATTGGATCACCACTTATAAGGTCGCCTATTCAACCAAACCCTTTTTCCTTGTTTAAATTATTTAAAGTTTTGAACAATTTAAATATTATTAGTGATGAAAGAATGGAAAAGATTAAAAAAAATTATGGCTCTGACGACTATAAAAACGCTAATAAGGATTTGAGAGATACACTAGTTAAGGCTGTGAATCATAATATGTCTGAAATTCTTCCAAAGATAAATACAAATGTACAACTTGTTTATGGAGAGCATGACTTGATTGCTCCACTTGAAAATGGAAAAATTGCTGATAGTCTGATTCCTGATTCAAAATTAACTGTGTTGCATAAAGAAAATCATTTTTGTTTGAATACCTCAAAAGATCAAATTATTGAGATAATAAAAAGATGAATTTAATCTCTCTAGCTACATTAGTGATAATTACTATTGGAACATGTTTTAATGCAATTAGATGGCAGAGAATTGCTCAAAGAGAACATTACATTCCAGGTTACATTACCAAATTTTACTTTAGATGGGTCAGATCAAGAGGATTAAATAGGTTCATATTATTTATTACATTAGTTCTTTGCATCATCTCTCTTTTCTTTCCTTATATTCCAATAATTATTTCAGTTATCAATATTTACACACCCGTTGGATTATCATTAAAGTCAAGAACAAGCAAAGTTGAGAAAACCGAACGTCTTAATCGAGTAACTTATTGTTATTACATCCTTGTCGTTTTAGTGTCAATTTTTTCCTACACCTTAGGGTATGGCTACTTCCTTGCTTTAGCTGCAAATATGTTTTCTTTTTTTATTTTTGATCAAGCACTTAGGCTTATGTTCAATTATGAAAAAAATAAATCTAGATCGTTTGTTAATGAGGCCTCAAAAAAGTTGAACTCGAAGACAATACCTGTAATAGGGATAACAGGTTCATACTCAAAAACAACAACAAAAAATGTACTTGGAAAGATATTGGATGAATCAAATAATGTTTTTGTTACTCCAGAAAGTTACAATAATCGGTTAGGGATAGCAAAATCAATCAATGAAGGATTTAATGACGATCACGAATTAGCAATTATCGAAATGGGAACATATTCAAATGGGGAAATACGTGAAATTTGTTCGTGGGTTAGGCCACATGTTGCTGTTATAACTGGAATTGCCCCAGTTCATTTAGAGAGAATGAAATCTTTAGAAAATATTCTTGATGCTAAGTCTGAAATTGTAGAACTTGCCGGTTCGGTAGTAATTAATGGTGATGACGAAATGCTCCTAAATGAAGCAAGGCTATGGACAAATCAAAAAAATGTTTATGATTGTTCTATTACTACGAGAGAAGCAACAGTTTGTGTTGAATATGAAAACGGTAAGCATGATATCTACGTTGCTAATAATTTATTAGGTTCTATCAATGGTCCTAAACTTCTACAACTTTCAATATCTCTTTCAATAGGAGTTATGCTTGCATTAGATTTGGATGTTAGAAAGTACCTTAACAAAACAGACTCTCTTGATAAGTCAAAACATCGTCAAAATATTTTTAATAGTGACTTAGGACACACTATTATTGATAATTCCTTTAACTCTAATCCCATGGGAATTCAATACAGTTTAGAGACTCTTCAGGAGCTTGGAAATGAAGAATCTATACGTTATCTTGTCACCCCTGGAATGGTCGAACTTGGTAGTGATCAATATGCAATAAATTATGCTTTTGCATTAGAGGCAAGTCAAATAATTGATAAAGCACTCATTATTGGTAAGACAAATAAAAATTCTTTAAAAGCGGGATTTCAAGAGAATGATATTGATTACGAAATTTTTTCAAACAGGGATGAAGCTGTAAACTATCTTAATTCTGTTATAAAATCAGAAGATATTGTTTTATATGAGAATGATTTACCAGACCACTATCCTTAAATAAAATGAGTAAAACAATTGGTGTCATATTTGGTGGACCTTCCCCCGAACACGATATTTCTATTCTTACTGGATTACAAAGTGTCCGAATTTTATCAAAAAAGTATGAGGTTGTAGCTTTATATTGGTCGAAAGATAATAAATGGTATTTAGTTAATAATGAATATGAATCTGTAGATTTTTTAAATAATAAAAAAATATATAAAAACAAACTTGAGATGAAATTTAACGAAGATCCAGGATTTTATCAAAAAAGAAAAAAATTAGATTTTGATGTGATAGTCAATGCTTGTCATGGTGGACCTGGAGAGGATGGCTCATTACAGTCATTACTAAATATATTTGGTATAAAATATACTGGTCCAGACCAAGTTTCTGCCCAAATTTGTATGGATAAATATGCCTTTTACACTCTAATGAAAGAAAATGACTTACCAGTGATCGAAAAACAATTAATAAATACTGATGAAATAAATATCGAAGGAAATTATGTATTAAAACCACGTTTTGGTGGTTCTTCTATTGGAGTTGAGATAATAAATGATGTTACAACAGCACAGAAACTAATAAAAAATTCAGATTTATATTCACAAGGGGCTGTGATTGAAAAGTATTTAGAAAATTCAACAGATTTACTCGTTGGTGTTAGAAACTTTCCAGATTTTGATATATCTGAGATAGAAAAACCACTTAAAAATGAAACACTATTTTCGTACAATGACAAATATTTGGAAAATGGGGGACTAGAGGGTTCAAAAAGAGAATTACCGGCGAAACTTAGTGAACAAATAGAAAAAAAATTGATAGACATGGTTCAAAAAATAAATCATATAATTCCGACACGTGGAATATACAGATATGATTTTTTACTTCATGAGAATAAATTATATGTAAATGAAATTAACACAATTCCTGGAAGCCATGCTCTTTACTTGTGGAAAAATCTTGATAATTCAAAATTTGAACTTTTAGATTCTATGATTGATGAGGCATTGTCCAAACAATTCAATAACTGGTCACTTACTGGATCCGATGGAATTGCATTGAAAAGTGCAAAAGACATTGCATCAAAGCTTGGATAAATTATGTATGGAATTTATTGGGATTGTGATGGAACAATTATGGACACAGAAAAATCATATGCTTATGCATGGAAGGATTTTTTATCTTCGAAAGGATTAGAGCTACCAATTGAAGAGTTTGATCAATTTGTTGGGATTGATGACAGAATCGTACATGCTGAATTCTCCAAGATCGTTAAATTAGACAATTTCGAATCAACCATGGATGAGCTTCATAAAATAATGAGAGTAGAGTTTTCTGAAAAGATACTCTTTAAAGATTCCTTAGATTGTTTAAAAGATTTTCATGGAAATATTCCACAAGCTTGTGTCTCAGCATCTCCAAAAGAAGTTCTTAATTTTAAATTACAAGATGCAAAAATAATTAGCTATTTTGATTTTGTTATTGGTGGAAATGAAGTGCAGAAAAATAAACCTAATCCTGATATATATTTAAAAGCAATTGAACAGCTAGGTACATCTAAAAATATTATTATTGAAGATAGTCCAACTGGCATCTTGTCTGGAAAAGAATCTAATAATTTTGTCATTGCTGTGAATAGAGGTATATTTAGCCCTGAACATCTTTCAAATGCAGATTTAATTGTCGATAATTTAAACCCTACAGAAATTAAATCCTTACTAGAAACGCTTTAATCTTTGACTTTTTTTAAAATAAATTACAAAATCGACTTAGGCGCAAATTGTGACTAAGTTATTTTTAGTAACATAACTGGAATTTTTCTACTTGTTCTACCTTGGTATTGATCATATATGCCATTGTTCATATAGTCCATTTTTTTCCACCACTCAATTCTCTCAAGTTCAAAGATTTCTGTAGCGGTAACATCAAATCTCTCTCTACCTATTTGGATTGTTGCATCTGGATTGTTTTTAAGATTGTGATACCATCCTGGATTCTTTGGATTACCACCTTTAGAAGCTACTACACAGATGTTATCTTTCTCTCTAAGGTACACAAGAACGTTTTTTCGTAATTTTCCAGTCTTCCCGCCAACACTTTCAAGAATTAAACATGGTCTATCAGATATTGTTTTTCCAAATCGACCTTTGGAATAGATGTATATGTAATTGTGTAAAAAAAGTATAAAAAATATTATTTTTCTTCTCATGACGCCATTTTTGTTTTTTTTCTCCATGCAGAGAAACTTCGAGGATAAAAATTTATTGGAGCAATCAATCTTTTTGCTGGGAACTCTACAGTTGGTTTTGCATTTTTAGTAATCTTCTTATATTTTGGTACGGGAGCAAAAGTGGACGCATACTTTTTTTTCATTAATACATTTTCTGGGTTGTCTAAATATACTGTCAGCTCTCGCTTCTCATTTATCTCTTTTAGAGTATCTAATAAAAAGTTAATTCTTTTAGTAGATAAATTTAGATTTTTTAATAGACCCTTGTCGAATATAAATATGACTGGAAGTTCTGAAAAGTGACTAAGTGCTGGATCCTCATCTCCTAGTGATTCTCCGTTGATCCAAACATAATGTGGTTTTTCATTTGAAGTTAAAATTGTTTGTGGTCCGAAGTTGTTTTCTATATTTAAATCTATTTCTATATCTTTGTTTGATATGCTCATAACCTTTGGCCAGTCTTCAATTGGACATTCATTTTGTAATTGGCATTCGTTACATATTTTTGGTGCTCTTTTTTTTACTTGGAATTTTGAAAATCCATAAATTTTGCCTGTTTGTGATCCCATTACCCAATGCCAGCCAAGTCTATTAGCAAATCTCGAACCATCTACAAGATGTTTATACATATAATCCTCTGATTCTTGCCACTGGTTATTTGTTCTGAACATTTGATGAGATGAATACCACATTCTTGTTTGATTAACCATGTAACCTGTTGATTCAAGCTCATTCTCTATTGTAGAAATACAATTCATTTTCTGATTCTGAACTATTTCACCAGGATCATTTTTAATGTAAAAATTTAAAAATTCTTTATTTTTTCTTCCAATTATTGCGTATAAATGTCTCGAAAATTCCTGCCATAAAAGTTCATCTCTGAATTTATTTCAATCTTGATAATCAAAGTTCTCAACATAATCCCAAACTTCTTTTAAACCTAATAGTCCATGTCTTATGTATGGAGATAAATAAGAGGAACCTCTTTTTTCGCTTGGGTATACATTATTTCGTTTCTTTGCATAACCATTTATATCCAGGTTGTTTAAAGCATGATCAGCATATGATTGACCACCATTAAAAATAGATTCTTGATATTCGTCACAAGTTAAATTTTCAAAGAATTTATCAATTATTTCTTTGTTGCTATATTTTAAATTTATTTCAGGCATTTAAATTTAGTAGCCACCTTGGCCAATTTTGACATTTGAAATAGTTTTTATATCTTCCTCTTCGACAATATCAAAGTTAATTCTTTGACCTTGTCTCAAAGTTCTAAATATAGATCCTTTTAATGAACCAGATTTTAGATAAACCTCTGTT